>Ga0180437_10001149_pt1 | contig 46217 bp, 62 predicted proteins | sample SS_ome_4_FD_132410 | JGI IMG/M metagenome (GOLD analysis project Ga0180437, IMG submission 132410) | Hypersaline lake sediment archaeal communities from the Salton Sea, California, USA - SS_3_D_1 metaG | ecosystem: Environmental > Aquatic > Non-marine Saline and Alkaline > Hypersaline >... | reverse complement strand
TTGGGATTATCATCACAACCTCAACAAACTGCGCGGCATCCTCTGCCCAGGCCAGTACCTCCGGCAATTGCTCCTGACACTCCCAATCCAACACGCTGGCAATATGTGGCTGATATTTAGCCAGTTCTGCCATATACCGCTCACGGTTCGGATTTTTCCAATTCTGATCCGCAAAATACGGCAGGAATGGCAATCCACGCGGAGGCAATTGAGCGCCGTACAAAAAGCCAGCATTGACGGCGATTTCTGCAAACCGGGCGTTGCCATCGGCGCAGTAAATCAAAGCCGGAGTCGCCACAAGTTCAACTCCCGCCCGGTGCGCGTCGTTTCGGTGCGCTCCAACTCAAAACCTCGCCGCCTGTACCAGTCATTCGCTGGCAAATCAACCGGGCATTTGGCAAAAATTGATTGTGCCGGCTGCCGTTTGAGTTCGGCCAGCATTGCCGAGCCTGCGCCGGGGCGAGTGCTGATAATCTCACGGATGGTCAATTGACCATCGCGGCGCAGATGCCAATGGCAAAAGCCACCGTCAATTAACAGCAGTTCACCGCGCTGGGCGCTTTCGTGAAGAGTTTCAAAAATCATAGTGTTTGCTCAGTTCTGCCTAACAACCTAATAACATTACTTATATACTGCTATTATACACAATACCGATAAAAAAAGCAAATTATAATTATAGTACATTGGTACTATCCAAGCTCATAATCAACCTGATTCAATTCTTTTAATAACTGCTGCCGGGCATCCCTGGGCAATTTCCTCAGTGCCTCAACCCTAAGCGGCGGATCCAAAACCTCCAATGCTTGCACAAGTATACCATAATCGCCGGCCATAAATACATCAACCAATTGGTTAATCAGGGTTACACTGTTGGCGCTACCGTCAACCAAATCATTAAGTAACTCTTGCCCTTCGCGCAGATTGCCCGTGGTGGCTCGTAGGCCGCCCAAAATATCACTAAAGATTCCTCTCAACTCATCCAGGCCGCGCATGGCTGCGTCAAAATCCTTAACCTCGCCATCAAGAGAATAGGCCACTTGATCTATGGTATTAGCTGCCGCCGTAAGCTGATTAAATTCCCGGTTAACGCGCTCCTGAATTTTATTTATCACTGTCTTTGTCATTGCCAAACTCCCAAGTCACGAACACCATCGCCGCAATCGCAAAATAAACCGTTATAAATCTGGCGGTTAGGCTGATAAAGGTAAATATAGGTGTTATGTCGAATATCGGATAAATAGCAGCAGCAACAGACCATAAATGACCTAAAGAGAATGACAGGCACAATACAGCGATTGCCAGCGTTATCCCGTTTTCTTTGCGAATGAACCTACCCCGAAAAAACCTGACCGACCAATAGGCCAGCCATGCAAACAGGATAAACACCCCAAGTGAAATTATTATTCTGTAGGTCGTGTTTATTACATCGATCATAATTACACAACAACCAGTATTGCCCTGGTGATTTCTTGCGTTGTGCGCCGCCTAAAGAGTGATTTTAATTTGTGCAATAGTTTCATTCCAGCAACTCCCTAAAATGTTCTAGCTCTGATTTCAGTTTATCAATCTCAACGTTGATTGATATAATATGGTTTGTTATTTCAAGCGGCACATTGGCCCCGTATTTTGCCGCTTCCTCTGTTAGCCTGTCCTTGTTTGCATATTGCTGGGTGATTGTCGTTTGTAATGACCGGATATGATCTCGGATTCTCTGTTGCTCTAGTTCCCGCGTGATCTGGTGCAATTCCTCTTTGCCGGGTATATCCTCCTCTATCCGGTCGAGGCGGTCAACAACTTCGGCCAAAAACTCCCTGAGTAGGTCATCCGTGACAACCAGATAATGCACACACTTTTCAAATGACTGGACAATGAGAAATAACTCCCTAAGAGATTTTGCAATGTATTTAACCTCATCCTGATCTTTCGCCACATCAACCCGGCCCCAAAAAATACCAACCGGCCCGCGTGGAAAGGAGGGAAAACACGCGGGCCGGTTAGGTGGTTATTTTTTACTCATTGTGGTTTTGCCGAACTGGTAAACACCGGAGGCCGACAAAAACGTCATAACGGCGGTGGCCGCCATAACAAAATATTGGGTGTAGGCCGGGTACAATTCCATAAACTGGGCGCCAATCACAGCAACAACAGCAAGAGTCCCGTTTGCCCACGGCGCGTATTGTTCGGGCAACCCCAGCTTTTTGGCTAACGCAACCAAACCAACAACCAACGGCGCGAGCGCGATACCACCAATCATGATACCTTCAAGAAATTCCATTTTTCATCCTCCAAATTAGCTAATTAATAAACGTTGTCAATAATCAGTATAAACCATTTTCACCCAAAAAACAAGGTGAAAAAGTTAGAGGATTCTAATTAATAGACCACCCTCTCAACCCACCGCCGCCCCCAGCTTATCGCCTCATCACCCCACAAGCCATTATTAAACGTATACACCCGCCGCCCAACATCAAAAAAGCGGGTGATGATTATGAGGCCGCCGGGCCGGGTGTCTATCATATGGTTTTTGTGGAAAATTATAGTTCTCATTCTTTTATCCTCAATTCTGTCACTGTCCCATTAAAATAATCTTCAATCAACCCTAACTCTCGCAACCGATCCACCGCCGCCAATAACGCCGGGCCGTCGTTGATCACGGCTATGATTTCATACCAGGATAACGGGCCGGATTCGGCCAACAAGTCAAGCAATTTTTGGGCGGTTGGGGTGAGGTTCATCACTAACTCATTTCTCGGTGATTGTCACCGTCCAGAATCCCCAACCCAGCATTATAACGTTGCCTGAATTGGTCCAAAACTTCCGGGAACGCGGCCTCAAGTTTTGCCATATTTTCACTGTCGGCACTTCGGGCCGCTGCCATTATCAAAGCGTAAAACGGATCACTATTGAACTCGTAAGCTACTGAGGCAATACTTATTGAATCGTGATAAATTTCTAACCAATCCATAATTGACTCCTTCCGGCTGGGCCGGTTTAATAATTAACCTCTCAAATCCCCTTCCAAATGAACAATGTCGCCATCATTCATTCTGGAAAACAAATAGCCTATGGCCTCATCCGCTGACCAGTCGGTAGTCGGGTTTTCATTGGTTGCAAAAACAGTAATATGAGTCGCCCGTAGCCTATACCGCTGATCTGCCAAAATGAACAATTTCTCTTTAGCCCATGAGGTATCATTGAATCGATTTACCTCATCCAATGCCAGGCATGGTATAGTCAGCAAACGATCCCAAAAAGCCGTGCTATCCTGGTGTAAGGCATACATTGACCGGATGTGGTCCAATATACTGGCCATCGGCGCGTAGTATGCCTCAACCCCGGCCCGGATAACCTCAGCCGTGACCGTAGTCAATGCTGCACTTTTGCCGCTTCCGAAATCGCCCCAAAATGAATACAGGCCGGCGCGAGTTTTTAGCGCCTTGTCAATCATCATTTTTGCGTTTTTGTGCTGGGGTGTGAGGATTTTATAATCTACCATCGCCCGTTGTAATTCGCCTTGCGATAATCCGCTGTGCTTATTTAGCCAAGTTTGACGAGTTCCACCGGTGCATACCGGGCAATGGATGATCTCAAACGTTTCCGGGCCGGTCTGATTTTTCACTACTTGCAAATCAGCGCAATTGGAACAATTATAAAGTGGCTGGCCCCACACTTCGTTTCTATATCGAGACAATTCTTTTTCACGTAATTCTGGAAATTCCATAACAATTCTCCTTTAGTTAAAATGGCATTTTTTGATCATCTGGTACTTTAATATGATTGCGTGGCTTGCGGGCTGGCTTTGAACCGGTGCGATTTTTGTGCGCTCCGTTTCCGTTTTGCTTAAATTTGCGGGGTTGTTTCCCTTTAACAAAAAGCCCCCATTGATCTGTAACAACTTTCAGCGAGGGCGTGTCATCATACCACCGGCCAAAGTCGCGTACCATATCTGGGTTGGCGTGATTGGCTTGCAGAAACTTAATAACTCCCATAAAGTCTAACTTTGTCCCGTTAACAAGTGGTATGGATAATTCACAAATAGATAATAACTCTTGTGCTAACGGGTTATAGTATTCGATGTCTGCCGGGGTTGGTTTTTGTGTTTTTTGCTGTTTTGGTTTTTGGGGTGACTTGCCTTTATAGAGAGGATATTCTATATATTCTTTTACTTCTTCTTCTCCATTCATCTGCTGAATGTTACTTTCATCTGCTGAATGATAACATTCATCTGCTGAATGTTCTAAGGCATCAAAAAATAACTTTGTAACCCGATATTTGTTCGTTACATTGCCGCTTTTATGTTCTCCGATAACTTCGATATACCCGTTTTCTCTTAACCATCTCAGATTCCCGCTTACGGTTCCGGCAGACATTCCAAGTTTTTTAGCTATGGTGGACACCCTGGCGGAGCATACCCCATTTTTTAATTGTTGATAGAAAAACACCTTGCAGGCTATTGCCGCCTTTACATATCCCCATTTTTGAGCTAGTGTTTCAGATACGGGTGTACTGTTTCCGAGTATATCAATTATTGTTGCCATAATCCCTCAATTCTGATAATAAAAAACCGCCTCTTGAGTGTGTCTACTTGTCTACTTGGCGATCCCTACCGGAGTCCAGTTTTTCATTTTTTGTAAGCCTTAATCTTCATTGCATAATTGGACAATATAATCTATCAAGTATCTTAACGATTCTCTAAAAACCATCTCAGACTCATCGCCACCGGGTTCATTATTATACACAAACCAATCAAGCGGATCAGCTTTATCCATCATTACCTTATTGTTTGCATCTTCCCATCTCGGTATCGGTATAATTTTTTTCATCTCTCCCGCCTCACCTTGATTTCGCTTACCCTGCGTTCACCCGCCGCTACCCGAATCCGATCAACCCGGCTGCGCTGGATGTCGCGCCAAACCAATAGGCCGGCGTGGGCGATAAATCCGACGAAAAAACCGATAACAAAACCGATAAAAAATAGTGTCACAAGTGGACTCCTTTAACTTTTCTAACTTTTGGAGAAACAAAAAACCCTCAATAACTTTAAGCTGATGACTTACGGGTGACTCAACGGGGTTTTGCCCTTGACGGGGGCAGTACCGCGTAAATCACCAGCTTAAAACCATTAAAGGTTTCGTGTCCCGTTGAGTCTTATTCTTTTTCACCGCCGGGTGGTCAATTCCGGCACCGCCTTACAAAATCAATCATAACACACCTTGCTAAAAATTGCAAGGGTCAATTTTCCTTAAGCGTAAATCCCCACCCGACAATGGCCGGTTGCAATTGCGTCCAGTAAATCACGTTGCGCTGTGGATCATATAGATAACGGTGGCTCATATAGTCAATGGACAAGGTTTTTTTACCGTAAAATGTTGTCACCTTGTCCAAGTGCTGGACTCTTATCATTTCTGGCTTATTCACAATTCTAACTCCATTTGATTTCGTTTATTATTTTCATTCTGTAGCGCCTGGTTTATGAGACTGCCTATTCCTGAATACGGTTGGAGTCATTTCTTCCGCCATTGATACGCCAGCCATAGCCAAAAAAACACGGCACATAATGCACCGACGAGATTTTCTAATAGTTCATCCATTATTTCACCATCCAACCCGGCACCGTGATATAATTTTCCGGTATAGTTTCCTCGTCCAATTCACCCGCCAAAATCGCCCGAATCACATCATCAAACTTGGTGAGCAATTCGCCCCGCCGATGGAAGTGGAACGTTTGACGGGTAAGGTGTAAATCGATGCGTTGGGCGAGGTTATAAGCTATGGCTTGCTTTTTGTCGTTAAATAAATCTTGTATCAGTTGCTTGTATTGCTGGTGTAAGACTATCATATCACCACCCCAAAATGCTTGGCCGGTTTCATTTTGTCGCTAACCTCAACTGGCAACCCGTCAACCTCTTTTTTGATCTGGTTATCCGGCCTCACAATCACTGCCTGGGGTTTGCGCCCACGCTGCCGGTGGTATTGGAGCGCGGATAGAATAGCAGATTCGGTTAGGTCGTGCGTGTGGTAGTGGTAGAATGTCATAATGATAAATCCTCTATAATTGGCTTGATGTACTTATCTGGACTATCCAACATCAAACCCGTGAAGCGGTAAACTTTCCAGCCAAGCCGGGCGGCGGTGTTGTATTTCTCGCAATCCTTTGTGAAGCCGGGTTCCCGATTGTGCCGCCCTTTGCCCCATGTGCCGCCCTCGATCTCGATTCCGATTCTTTGGTCTGGTATAGCCCGGTCAAATCGCCAACGGCGCTTTTTGTGGAAACGGTATTCTGTCTCAAGTTCCGGGCCGCCTAACACGCGCCAAAGATAATCAAATTTGCGCTCAAGGGCGGTTGACATTATGCGGACTCTTGCGCCTCAACAACAAAAAGAGAGTCGAGTTTAATGTTAAATGCAGCCTCGATTTTCTGAATGCTATTATCAGATGGGAGATTGACACCAGATTCCCACCTATCAATAGCACCTACACTAACCCCTATTTTTTTACAAAAAGAGGCTTTTGTTAGTCCGCTATTATATCTTAGCTGCCTAATTTTTTTGTTGATACCTTTTTTATTATTAATTATTTTGTTTCTCGATTCTTCATCCTGAATAAAATTAAGCAATTTTTGTTCTGGCTCAAACCATTCGCCGTGTAGTCTGTATTCTTGAAATATGCGGTGAATGATATATTCTGTGCGGGCGTCGCCCTTGTGGGTATCCAAAACAATGAGTCGGATAGGACACATGCGCTGAATGTCTTTTAATCTCTTGTTGACATCAACCGCCCATCCGATTTTTATTAGCCCGGTCTTGTCTGCGGCTTGGATAAAATAAATCGGCATTATTCACTATCCTTTTGGTAGAGGTCGGCAACTTGCAAGCCAAGCGTATCGGCAATTTTTTGCAGGGTTTCAATCCTGGTTGATCCCGGCAAAATTGTTTGCGACTGATTGGCTATTTTATGCAATGACTGGTAACTAATGCCGTTCCCGTTATCGTTCATTTTGCGCTGAAAATCGGCCAAAGTAAATCCGCGATCATTTATAATCTTCGGGATTAAATTTATCATTCTATACCTCCAAAATTTGCTATACTCTATCTTACCACACTCTATATATATTTGTCAAGATACAAATTTATAAAGAAGTCTTGACAAATACAAAAAAATGTGATAAACTGAGTACAGTTAAAAATAATTTTTTGGAGGCGCGAAATGCCTAAAATGGTATGCACTGACTGTCAGGTGGAATTGGAAATCAAAAAAAATGGAATATTTGTTGTAGAGATGTTTTCAACTCCACCACAACCATATAAAATTTGGAGTGCCGATTTTTGGGAATGCCCGAATTGTCAACGGGGTATCGTGGCCGGGTTTGGAATGCAGCCGTTGTCAGAACACTACAAAGATGATTTTGACTCCGTTCTGCAATCGGCTAAACAATCTGGAAACCTCTATTTTGATTACGAGAAATAAAAAAACAAAACCCGCGCCGGTGGTCGGCGCGGGTTCAATTAGTTCCCCAAGAAAGGAACCGTTTCCTATGAACATTATACACTTTTTGTTTGGTAAACGCAAGCCCCAAAATCCCGACTATACCGGCCCCCACGGTGCCATTTTTCGGGCGTTGGACATTAACCGGGATGCCGGGCGGTTGGTGGTGGCGATATGACAAGGTACGACACTCACCCATTATGGCGGCGGTTTCTCGATGCACTTATCACCGATCTTAAATTGGCTTTACGGCTGGCCCGTATTATCGAGAAAGAGGTACGATAATGTTTTTGATTACTGTCAAAGGTTACAGAATCGAAGCGCGGGCTGTTGATGTGGAAACCACAGAAATCACCATCAACGGCAAACCGTATGATATATTTTACGGCAATCACCTTGATTGTCCCGGCCAGCTTTTAAGGCCACTTGCCGATGACATCCGCGCCGGATTTGTGCCGTTTGTTGGTTGGCCGGAAGATAACGAGGATGACAAAATTTTTAGTGAAGCGATCCATTGGAACGGCGATCCAGAGGATTCGCCGGTGCCGGAAATCCCATTTTTGGGTGAGCCAGTGGAATACCCCGAAGGTATATTTTAATCAATCTATTGATAGGAGAATCGATAATGAGTGAAAACGCTTTAACTGTGCAGCAAAATGATATGATGCCTGCAATGGACGTGCAAACGGCTATTGTTCGGCGTGACTGGTTTGTCGGATTTGTCAAGAGTATTATGTCTGAGGGTACTGACTACGGTACTGTACCCGGAACAGATAAACCAACCCTACTTAAGCCCGGCGCGGAAAAGTTGTCGACGTTCTTTGGTTTTAGCCCGGCTTTTGAGATTGTCAAAAGTGTTGAAGATTGGGACAAGCCCCTTTTCCATTATCAATACAAGTGCAAGCTGTATAAGGGTGACAGGCTTATGGGTGAAGGCGTTGGCTCGTGCAATAGCATGGAAACCAAATACCGCTGGCGCTGGGTTTCCGGTGACGATCTGCCCAATAGCATCAACCCGGATTCCTGCGGGACTCGCCGGTCATCTGTTGTTGAGTTTGCCTTTGCCATTGAAAAAGCAGAAACCGGCGGAAAGTATGGGAAACCGGCTGAATACTGGAATCGATTCCAGGTGGCAATTGAAAACGGTGAGGCAAAACCAACAACCAGAAAAACACGCAACGGAAATGAACTTGAGGCTTATGAAATCGCCTCTGTATCCTATCGCATCCCCAATGACGAGGTGTATAGCCAAATTAACACGATTGATAAAATGGCTCAAAAACGGGCGCTCGTGGCCGCCGTGTTGGTTGCCGTCAACGCATCTGAGTTCTTTACTCAAGACTTGGAAGATATGGACATTTCAGTAATTGATACCACCGCCGAAGTTTTGCCGGAATCAAAGCCAGAACAAAAGAAACAAGAAGACAAACCGGCTCCGGCCAAACAAGAGGAAAAAGGCAAGCCTTTCAAATTCCCCAGCGCGGCCGCTGAAAAATTCTATAATGATTGCCAAAGGCAAACCGGCAACCGTTGGAAAAATGAATTTCATTTTCTCAAAACTATGGAAAACAATGGAATCACGTGGGCCATACTGAATGATGACAATGAAAAAGTAAAGACGTTTGAGAAGTTAACAACTCAGGCAGAAGAAGAATCCGAATCATCTTTAGGTGAAATTTTCACCGACAATCAGACCGAATTACCAAAATAAACCAACCCCCAGCGACCCCGCCCGCGACTCAGCCTATCAGGGCTTGGCGGCGGGGTGGCTGGTTAGCTATGGAGCGAAAACCAATGGACAAAAATTTATTTATATCATTTAATGTGGATGTTAGAGATGAGCAATGGGGAGGCAAGCGATACAGCGGCCAATGTGAAATAACGGTTCCGCGATCTGTGCTGGATGAGCTAGACCCCGGAAATATATTTCAAGCCTGCCTAAAAGCCGCGCTTGTTGAGTACGACAAACCAGACGAGGAAGCCGAATGAAAAAACATTGGAACGGAGAAACAGCAGCCGAAGAAATAGCCAAAAATAACCCGTGTCAGGAATGCGACTCAACAAACGTTGAGGCTTACCCGGTAGTGACTAATTGGCGCGGCTGGCAAGTCGAGTGTTTGAATTGTGGCAATGTGGATGAGTATGATCTACTGGAAACGCCAGCCGAACACCGGAGCGTATAAGATGGGGGCAAGTGGCGAAATTGTTAACGCGCACGGTCAAAAGTATAAATCGGGACCATCCCTCAAGACTTTAGGCAATACGCCAGCCGTGTTATATGCCGGGTTCGATTCCCGGCCTTGCCCATTAGAGGATTGAGAAATGGCAAAACAAAACCTAAACTATGCCACCGTCACTAACACGTTATCAATCAGGATGGATGGGGCAAGTGTTGACAGAATAGTATCTGAACAGTCAGCCTGGTTGTCAGACCGGCTTATTATGCGCTTGTTTGCCATTTTATTTGCTGTTGGCCTAGCTGGTCGTGTTTTATCTGGTGTAAATCGGGACTTATCGGCAACATACCGGCATTACAGAATCACCATAAATAATCTGCCCCAGTGGTGGCCGTTGTACTTTGTTTGGAGGGCGTTCTATGCGATCCCGTAAAATGAGAAACGCAGCAACCACGGCAATCCAGCCACAAGCCCCGCGCCAAACGATACACCAGCATGGCACCAACTGGCCGTTGATAATCCTTGTGTCTGTCCTGTCAATTCCGCTTGCGCTATTTTTGGTGTGGGCTTTCTTGACGTTTCTTTTTTATGAAATGGAATTTGAGAAACCCGGTTATCAATCATCATTGGTTGTTTTTGGTTTGTTGTGCTTGGCTGTTTTAGGTATCGTGTCGCGTGAGATTATCGGCTACATCATCTCAAAATGGTTTGATGGTAGGCTTGAATTGCAACAACTTATTAACGATCACCAGCGAAGCCAACAATTATTGGCTCAAACCGGAGTCCCTGCCAGCCGCCCAACCTCGGAGGAAACCCGGCTTGGAAAATTGATCATGCTTGTAATGTGGCACGCTTATGACCATTATTCTCGATTTGGCGAGTATGGAGCAAACGACGCCAAACCGTGGAGCCGCCGAAGTGTGGCCGCACTAACCATAGCCGGTGAATCAAAGCCGGTTGGGGAGACAATCATCAACGGGAAAGTTAAAAGGTTTCTGGAACGTGAGAACGTTATCGCCTCGGATAAAATAAATATTGATGACTACCCCAATCTTGATAGCGTTAGGGATTTGCTGGAACGAAGGTTCAACGTACCCATAAAATTTTACGGGAATGTAAATAATGTTACCCTACCCCATCAAGAGGGCGGGTTCTCTGAATTTATAGAAAAATAGCGGGCTGGGGTGGTGGGGTGTCCCGCCCCAGCGGGAGAAAATTCAAATGAATTGGACTAAATTTATATCCTGGTTGTCCGCCGGGTTTGTCTTTTTATTGACCGTTGTCTCAATAATTTTGACCTATAACGCGCTGTATGATGTTGCCTATGATAACGGTCTGACCGGCTCCGCCTTTGGCCTGGGGCTTGCCTACATTTGGCCGTTAACCATAGACGGCGCTTTGCTGGTATTTAGCCTTGCCGTTATCAATGCCAGCTTGTCAAAAGATAGCACAAAATTGAGATGGTCTATGGTTATTCTCTTTACGATCCTAACAATTGCCTTTAATTTTGTTGATGGTGGTACCGATAGACTACCTGATTTTGTGGGCAATTCTCTACCGTTTATTGTGCGTACTGTACCGCCGGTTGCCCTAGTATTGTCGTTTGAGACTCTAATGTCTATGCTCCGCAAGGCAATCAAGAGGGATAGTATCATAAAATCATTGGCTAATTTGGAGTCGGAATGGGACAATGAGAGGGACAAAATAGAATCTAAAAAGGGACAATTGACCAGACAATTAGACAACCTGACCGGACAAATTGAAACGGCAGAACAGACAATTGACCGGCTAAAAACTAAGCAAAAGCAGGTAGACCAGGGGGCAATTTTTGAATACTTACCGGACAATTTGCCGATCAGATCAAGACAATTGTTTGTCAAAAAAATGTCTAATGCCGGGCTAACGATAGGACAACAGGCAGAGTATTTGCGGGTAAGTGAGGGGACAATCAAAAATGACAAAAAGGCTATTTTTGGGGACAATGGAAAGGGATAAAATGACGCGATTACGCAAACAAGGCCGCCTCATTGGGCGGCCTTTTTATTCAAATTTGGCATTTTTAATGACAAATCGCCACGCCCTAAGCTCCCTCAATTGCTCCTGTAAAATCCGCTTTTGATTCTCACAAAGCCCGGTTAATATTGCTTTAGCCGGGTTTGGTATTGTTAGCCCCGGAATCACATTGTCAATGGCATTTTGGAGGTTGTCTTGCTCACCCGGTATCCAATCCAATTCGCCTTGTATATCGTCCAGTAAAGCGGCCTCGTCAATTTGCCCGGCTATGTATTGATCAACCATTGCCTGAATTTCTGATAATGGTGTATCTTGCCCGGTCTCAAAATCAACTTGATCTTTTGCGGTTAAATATAAATCGTTAATATCATCTGCATAAATATTTTTATATTTTGGCATTTTTACCCCACTATCAAGCTATATTATATAACCAAGTTATCATAGCCGACAATGTAATTAGACCCTGCCGATCCGGTGAAATAAACCCCGGCCCGGCTTGGACTCCAACCTAAAGACGCAGAGTTTAAGATATCAAGGAAAAAATATGGATTTACAGCAACGTATTTTGTTCCTTTTCCGGTAGAATTACTGTAATATAAAGACAAGTAAACATGCTCACCCCTGATAATGTAATTAGGGTAATCTGTTGTGACAACCCCGCCGCCGCCGGTCACTTGATAAACCCTAGGCATAGATGTGGAGGAAAAAGAACTATTATTATATAATCCTAATTCAACATAATTGTTGTCTGTCCCGTCATCGTATCTGATTCCACTAAACAGAGTCCCAATGGACCTTTTATACATCCTAACGATAAGGGTAATATCGCTAGAAGCGCCGGAAACAGCAAAGTATCCAAAATATCTATTTCCTGCGGTTGCGCTATACGGAAGAAGCAGGGAATTTGTCACATTAACCGTGGGGGCGCCGGAAAATGGAGCACCGGCCCATGTAATTGCGCTGGCCTCAGAGGAATCATTAAAACCATAATTTATTGTGCGGCCTATATTGATTCTACTCATAAGGCCAAAAGCATCCCCTTGCGGATAAACGTCAGGTGTTGAATCGTATTGAATCAAACTACCATTGGAATCATAATACCACCCGGTTATAACTCCGCTGTTTTGTTCCGTTACACTTCCGGTTATAGTTGGCCCGTCCAGGTGGATTGTAGTCCCGGCCTGGTCTGCTATCACATCGCCGTCAAAATACCCGCCGCGTACCTCAACCGTTGTCCCTGTCCCGGCGTCGTAAGCATACAAGGCCCGGTTTGTGGCTCCGCCGGCGGCCTCAGCCTCGCAATTTACTAAAACGGCGTCACCATCAAAAATATAAAATCCGGTTGTGGTGCCGCTGCTGGCGGTTGATATTGCTTTTACCCGGCTGTAGTATCCATTCGCGGCTGTGTCTTGCAATATGGCCTTGGCTCCGGTTGTGGTCGTGTTGGTTACGGTCAAATCCTCAACAATGGACACTCCCTCGATTTCGATCACGTTAGAATCGGCATCGGTTAACACGGTGACGTCGATCCCGCTGCCCTTAACATCTGCGCCGGTTGGGATTGCGGCATGGCCGCCCGTCCAATCTGTGGTAAAGCTGCCCTCCCCAATAATGCCCTGATCGCCATTGGCTAGGACGTCGAAAAAATTATCAATATTTGTGTATGGTGTGTCCGATATGCCGGACTCACCGGCCTTGGGCCAAACGTTGCCACCGGTGGCACTCAATGGCAAATGAATCCAGGCTGAACCGCTAAACATCCAAATGTCGCCTTCGGTCGGAGCGCCATTTTCTAATGGATACCCAAACAAGCCGGATACTTGCGGATTAGGATAAGTGCCGGTTAAATCACCTCCCGCTGTCGTCCAATTGGCAACGCCCCACGGTTGGCGGGCGTCCCTCATATCAAACTCGGTTACGTTGGCTTGGCTGCCGTAAACGCGCACCCGTGCCGATGGTAAAACATTAGCCGGAAATTGGACACGCGGCGGGTCAAATGCGGAGGTGAACACCGCTGTTGAGCCTGTGACAACGCCCAATAAATTAGTAGCCGGATTGAGATATACCCCCATAAAACGCATGGTTCCGCTGGGCATTGAACTAATAACGGGCGATAGGTCTATACTTGGAGTCCCCCCCCAAACGTGGCCGCTACCATAATATTCGTATTCGTAAGCATTAACAAAAACAGAGGTGCCACTATTATTGGCGTATCCCCGCAAAGGAACAATAGACCGTGTATAAACATTAACGGGATCACTACCCGGCGACCCGTCCGGCCATTCATGAGTCGGCGCATGGGGTGAGGTATCACCCAGATTATCCCCCCCCCCGGATTGCGCAACGGCGCTCCAGTCAGTATCGACAACCTGTGTTAACCCCGGCTGCCACGGCAATTCGCCAATCAACACCGGCCAACCTTCAACCGGGTTCACGGTGCGATTGAATACCTCAAAAAATTCATTAGCGCCCCGGTTGAATCTCACATAACTTTTATCAGGACGCTCAGGCACGGTTACATTGCCCTGCCCATCACCCAAAATTCCCCGCGTAAATGTCGGCTTTGGACTGAATTTATTATAGAGTAAATCCTCTAATGCTTTTTTAAGGTCGTCAAATTCTGCCATTTATATCCACCTGATTGCCGATACTGAGGTACCGGTCGGTATGCCGGTATCAGATTCGATTGGTGTAATATAGGGATGTTCAGTATATTCTACCATTGTATTATCCGGCGTGTCAGACCCGGCCACAAGAGTCCCTAAACTTTCCCTGAGCGCAAGCCCTTGCGGTGGTGATTTTTTGAATTGTAGAGTCGCCTTTTCTTCGAGTAATCCAACACCAAAATATAATGTCGCCTGTGGCCCCGGCAAAGGTTCGTCTCGTTTCCATATCTCATATTGAGTATTGTCAAGGTTATAAAACAGAAAATAGGCATTGTAATTATCAAACTCAAATACCATCATTGCCGGATAGTCAGACGATGCGACATTGACCCCATCCGATATAGTATCTAATAACTCCCAATCATCCCTATTGTTCGATTGCCAAAAATACAACTCTGAGGATGTTGTACCACTAGATATACCAAATTGTTGATAATAACTTGGTGTTTGTACCGGCATAATTTGATTATCCGGAACATCGGGTGATGCGAATGCATCTGTATTGCGCTCTGTATACAGCAACGATACCCCATCAACTTCCCACGTCCATAACTGGTTATAGATTGGCGAAATCAAAAACGCAAGGTCTGAATTATCAACTACCCCAGATACAATATCAACCCAACCCGATCCATTAAATTTCATTGTGTTTGTGTTGGTGCAATCTCTGTCCGGCGCGCCTGTATTTGTTGTACAAAATGCCGTGATTATCGGGCGGTATTTGTATATCTTACTGCAACGCACACCGGGATCAAGGCTATCACCCATTATTGGCATCGTTTCAAAGCTGGACTCTGACCAGCTTGTGCCATCTGCGGAATGATACCCGATAGAATCAATCCCTTCCTGGTAATCAACATGTACGGCGGCAATATATTCATCATTTGCGAATATATTGCCATAAGTCCCGGCGGTGCGGCCAACTCGTAATTTTTGCACCTCTACCCAGCTATCCGGCGTCCCGTCATATTTTAGTACAACCGGATCACCGGTGCTATCTTCTGAGGCGATTATATATACATCACCGTTAAAAACTGTATGGTTCCAGATAAATGCGCTTCCCTGACTGGTTTCGTTCCAAATCAATATCTCTGTATCCGCCTCTGGATCATATTGCACGAGGTTTGCAGTGCTGCCGGAGGTTGATACCCAATAGCAATAATCGTCATCGTTATGGATACCATAACTCATGTCAGGATTATTATTTAATGGCGCTCGATAGCTTGACCATGTAGCCATTATACAATCCCCCTTACCCCGTAATAGTTGCCATTCTCATCGGCATGAAATACAGCAATATTATCCCCCCAAGTATTCTCCACAACCGTATAGCTACCGGTTGCCCCGGAATTATTATTGTAAATCACATGTACCGGATCACCCAGCCCCTGCGGGTTTTTCATTCGACCATAAACAAATACCTCACCGGCTTGCCCTACCCGGTTAAATGGCGTGGCAAAATATTGATATGTGTCAATCTCAAAAGCCCTGGTGATACCCAGTTCATAACGGGCGGCTGTGCTGGCGTCGGTAGGACTTAAGTTGTTAAGCCAAATAGTGCCGGTCGGGTCGCCTTCCCAGGTTGTCACCCATAAAATTGAACCGTTGCCCTTGTCCAGTTCCATCCCCAATGGTCGCACCTCTGCTGATCCGGTGAGTTGATACCAGTTAAAATCAAACCCGTCTGTTGTTTTGCCCACCGCCCCGTGATAGGTGCCTGACACCTGCCAGCGGGCCAGCATGTACATTTCATCTTCGTGAAAAATAGACGGTGATAAGCGGATAAAATCAATTTCACCCAGGCCGACATCATTAGAGGGAGAAGTCAAAAACGGCGTGCGATCTGCCCAGTTTTTGCCGCTGTCTTTGGTGCGGGCCAAAAAGCCCCGCCCGCAGCCCCAAACAATCACCTTGTTGGGGTTGTATCCTTGCTTAAATGTTGACCACGGGTCAGAGACAATATCAAGTAGGCCGGTTTGTGCCTCAGTTAAGCCATTGACCCGGCGCTCCCAACTTTGCCCGGCATCATCGGCAAAATAGAAGCTACTGCCCGTAGTAGACAAAACAAGCGAATTGACTCCGGGGTCAATGCTGCTTGGCGGCTCCGGTACCGTGCCAAGTTTTTGCTCCGGCGGGCCACAGGGTATATCAACCGTTACTCCTGGTTGACCACTGGTGGCCGGTTCAAACTCGACATCTACCCGATAATACCCCAGCGCATAATTATATTGCCGACTCACCCGGCGCGGGATTAGATTCCCGGAGAACGCTATTTGCCTTTCATTGTCAGTCGATTCTATGATTGCTAAAAATAATTCTTGTGGTGCCGTAATAAATGAGCCATCATTGATAAAGGCCATCCGATAGCTATAATATCTCTGGTTTAACTTCTCTAACATATGACCACAGCGGACATTAAGATCACTCTGACTTGATAAAATCAGCCGGTCAAAGTTGTTTTCCTTGCCGTAGCTTTTCATTGCATCGCCTGGAGCCTCGGAGAACAGGGGACAAATATCCTCAGCTTCCCCGCCAAAATAGGCAATGCCCGACATTTTAACCTGTCGGCTTGGCCATTGGTAATCGGCCCGTTCTTCAATGCCAACATCCCCAACCCACACGCCTTTGTGTAGTGTCTTGCCGGTGCTGATTGTCGCCCGTTCTGTGCTGTTCATTACGTTGTAATCAATCGTAATGTAAATAACGCCCTGATGCGTTGATAATACCTTACCCAAAATAGAGGAAACCAACTCATTTTGAGAAGTCGAATAGAGGTCGGTTGGCCCAAAATCCTGGCGTTTAACCAGGCGCGTGTCACCACTAAAGACAATCGGGGTCATTGCGTCAAGCGTGCTGTGCCATTTGTAAAGATACGAGGCCGCCCGGTCAACCGTCAGCCCTTTGGCCTGTGTCCAGTCTACCGGCGTAGTTACATCTGTCAATGACACCGGGAATAGTGACACGGTACGCATTATCGAGTCAATCGTCCCGGCCCTGAATGATACATCACCTGTTTCCGGGTTCTGGCGTACACTGTCGGTCAATACCCACCCCACAAAAAGAATATTAGTTCTAAACGGCCAACCTCCCGTTGGTGTGGTTTGGTTGCCATCGGCAATATGGACTACCATGCACTCTTCGGGGAAATTGTCTATTGAGGCATCGCCGCGCACAATAAAAGAGCATTCCCCGCCACCCTGGTTAAAATCAAAACTATCTGAGGTGTTATAGAAATCATCATAGACAACGGAGGGGGAGTCCGGGTCGTCAATAATGGCCCATGTGTAATTTGTGTGGGTTTTGCCGTTGGAATCGGTTACTTTGAGCGATACCAAGTACCATCCCGGCGTTGTCCAGGTAAAGACAACCGGACTCCCTTCGGTTCCCTGGCTTGCGCTTGTGCCTTCGGTGCTATCGTATGCCGTCCAAAGATAATCGGTTATTGTGGCCCCGGCTGCCATTGGTTGTGAGCGATCCCCCACAAATGATATTTGAGCCTGACCCCCCTCAATCAAGGCAAAGCCCGGCGGCCCGGCATTGGCTACCGGCTGCCATTGGTTGGTTTGGTCATTGTAGGCTATGTCATAATCTTCGTAAATAGTGACATTGGCCCCGGATTGCACAAAACGCGGATACTTGCCCCAAAGCCGGATGTCAGCCCGGATGGTGATATAGTCATTATTTTGGATGATTGGCCCAACATCGTCAGATTCATCTATCTTGATTGTGCCGGTGGCGGGGCCCCCTGAGAATGATCGAAGTCGCCGCTTGCCGCGCTCGCTGCCCCCGGCGGTAGTGCCAATATAGACAGTCATTCCCGGCAAAGGATTCCCAAACGCGCCCACGCTGCCACCGTCAAAATTGATGTTGATATACGGGTCAGAGGGAGCGCCGTTAACTCGCCCGGTGAATATAGTGTCCGGCGGCTGTGGGGCAAGATAGAATTTGAGGGGGGATGCTTCGGCCATTATGTACCTGTCGCACTTAATGAGATATGATTAAACAAGGCTCGGCCACCTTCGGCCCAATAGTCAGAATCCACATCTGTAAATTCAAAAGACACATCACTAATGTTCACGCCCGTAAATCCGACCAGTTGACCCGTTACCGGATGCGGCAAAACCGCCGTATGCAGGCCGCCCGTTAACCACCTTGTTTCTAAAAATGACATTTCATTTTGTACCTTTAACGCCCCGAATGTCAATTCTATCTGCCAAAAGTCGCTATAAATTGACTCGCCGACTCCGGTGGTGTCAATGGCTTGCCTTGTCCATCGCTTGGCGAGTGGGTTTTTAGGGAATAGAATCCCATCAATCTGGTATGTTCCGCTCATTGCCCGCGCCCTCCGCTTGCTCTATCAAAACCGGCTTCCATCAAGGCATTAAGTAACACCCCGGCTATCTGATCACGGTCACCACTTCGGATTCCCGGCGGTGCGCTGCCTGACATCTTCAAGTCTACCTCTACCCGTTGCGGCCCATTGCCACCCCCGCCTATCTTGCTTAATGGAGTAAATTGTACCATTTCCGGCACTTCCCCAAATTGGGCCAGGGTTGGGCGCGTGGCAATCATTGTGCCACCGGTGGCAAATGAGGGTATAGGTGTGTTAGGATCGTTTGGCAGCGGCCCCGTTGGAAGATCGCCACCGGCGTCAAACGCGACTTGTATCTCAAGTTTTGCCCGCCTGCGATTGGCAAAATCCTCCATCAGTTTATCAATTTCTCCCTCTCTGCCAAAATACTTGGCAAACGTTTCTAAAATCTTGGCGGCTTCCTCGTCGGTAATATCTTCTTGATCTGCCAGGCCTTTGGCGATCTGCTCAAGACGCTCGTCAATTTGGCCTTCCAATTGTTCTTTTTCTTTTTCATAACTCTCTTGCTCTTTTTGGAGTTGTTCATCTCGGCGCTCTTGGGCCTTTTGTGATTCGTTGTCGTAATTATCTTGTGCTTTTTGCGCTGCCTCTTGATAGGATTCTTCAGCCTTTAATAATTGCTCTTGATATGATTTCTCTATCTCTGCGCGTTTTTCGGATTCATGTTCGGCAAGATTGGCGAGTTCTTCTGCTTGCGCGTCCATTATTTCCTGGGCGCGGCGTTGTTCCTGTTCGCGTATTTCTTGCAGCCGTAAGTCCTGATCTTCCCGGCGGCGTTGCTGTTCTGTAGAAAATGCGCTCTCTTGCTCTTGTTGCTCTTGTTGGAATCGTTTTTTGGCATCGACCAGCGCCCGCGCATCCCGGTTTTTTACCGCATCGTCTATGGTATCAAGGTACTGTTGGCGCAATTGCCGCAAGGCATTAAGATGATCCTCTGTCTCCCTGAGTTCATCCCGGTTAAATGTGTCTTGTTCTTTTTTAAGTGTCCGGTTGGTTTCTTCCTCAAGGTCGGCCAATTCTTTACGGGTATTTTCAACCGCCTCTTTCCTGGCCTTAGCTACCTCTTTTTCAAGGTCGGCTATCGCGTCGACTCTGTTTTTCTCGGCATCAGCTACGGCCTCGGCCCGGTCTGCTTCGGCATCGGCTATTGCCTTTGTTCGTTTTTCTTCGGCATCGGCTAAGGCGTCGGTATAGTCGTCTTGTATTTCTGTTAGGGCTTGGGTATGCTCCATCTCAAGATCAATGGACTGTTGGGCGTTATCCTCTTGCAGGTCTAACAATTGGGAACCATAGGAGTCGATAGCTTTGGCAGCGGCATCGCTTACCATAACCGTTTCATCAAGTGAGTCGTTTAGGTCGTCATTCCCAGTGGTTGCGTTTCTTTGGGATTCATAAAGCGCCTGTAATCCCTCTTTATAGGCGTTCATTGTTTTTTTGGTTTTTTGGCTCGCGGTTTCACTGGCGTTTGCTAAATCTCTTATTGTATCCGGTGCTGTGCTATCTTCAAGATACTTCAAATCACGGACAAATGGCAAGTAATCAATAGACGCCTGAAATACTACATTGCCGCCTAAATCGTTTAGTCTATTTGTTAATATCGTCACAGAATCAATGGCAATTGTTAGAGATTCTATTAGCCCTTCAAGCCCTATCTCACCCTCTAAACCAAACAATTCGCTTAGTGCTGCCCCAGCATCCTCTAACGCGGCGGCGAGATTATTTAAGACTTCCGGGTCTAAATCTCTAAATTCGCTTAATATTGGCGCTGTGCCGATTCCAGTTATCGCAGCGGCTAATTTGCCAAACGCCCTCGATACATTCTCGGCTGCTGCCGAAAATTCCTTTTTTGATATGATGTCCAAAAATTCTTGAGCATCACCTTTAACTTGAGCAAATAAATCTTCCCCGCCTTTTCTAAGTAAATTATCCTTAAAATCAACAAGGTTTGATGTAATGCCCTGTAATGTTCCTGATAACTTGTCCATATTACCGGCAAATTTCGATCCAACTAATTCGTTGAATTTTGCCCAAAGTTCGGCCCCGCTTGCGCCCTCTTTTTGCATCTTCTCAAGTTCGGCGCGTGCTTTGCCTGATAGCGCCCCCATTTCCTGAAGTCTGGAAGCAGCCTCACCAAATGGCCGCCCTGATTGCATAGCGTCATACATTCGCCCGACCCACGTGGCAACGTCTTTGAATGGCTGGTTTACCCCGGCGGCTATATCTCCAATCGTTCTTAGATTGTCGCCCGTTGCCAGAACATCACCACCGAATACCTGCAAGATTCTTGATGCTTCTACAATTTCATTTAATTCAAACGGGGTTTCTATGCCGAATTGGGCTAATTCTTCAAGGCGTTTTTTTGCCGCGCCGGATGAACCTAAAAGAGTCTCAAATTGCGTTGTAAATACCTCAAACTCTGAGTTTGCCGCAATTGCGGCCTTGCTGAATTTTACAAAAAAATCACCGGCGGCCTTTGCGAGTTTAACACCAATGGCAACAGCAGCAGCGGCGGCGGCGGCGGCCATTCCGGCAAGGGCTAGTGAAGCTTTCTCGATTCCTTTGCTGGCTTTTTTTGTTTCCTTATCGGCAGTATTCCCCATCCCCTTAAGTTCTTCTTCAACCCGGTCAACCCCCTCTTTTGTTTCCTTTAGGAGTTTAGAAATATCACTACCGATAACAACATAAAGTTCTTCGATTGGTTCAGGCATCTTGATACCTCACCGTTAGCCCCAATGCACGAATCGATTGGATAAGCCCACCAAAATTATTCACCCGGTCAAGTTCTGGTAATGCGCTTATTAACTCCTGAGCCGTTACCCCTCTAAACCATTCCGGTTCTTTGTGCAGCAAAATAGCAAACATTCTTGTGAAATCAGCCGGTTTCACATCATCCACAATGGCCGCCAAAAGAGAAGATAATAATTGCGGCCTGTCGCCGGAGGTGTTTTTGAGAATCCGGTTAAACTCGGCCAAATGATTTTCAATAAGGCCGATATAGGGCGCAAGCAGGATAACAAGCTCAATTGTTTCTTCAAGATTCAACGGTTCCGGCGTGATTGTTTCCCCACCAACCGTCAAGCCCTCTTTATTGAATAATCTCAAAATCATCTGCGGTCTTATCATTTAATCTAATCACGTTCCCCACGGGCAACATATCACGCCTTACCCGGCGCGGTTTGGTTTTCTTCTTATCCTCAATAATCCAACCGGGCCGGGGTATCGGGTGGAAATTATATTCCTTGGTGGCCTTGTTGTACTGATAAGCCACCTTTGACAGGCTGCGCCGTTCGTCTAGTTCATCATATTCTGAGACAATGATCTCTTGTAGATATGCGGCGGCTTCTTCCGGCCATAGGTTAAAAATATAATCCGATGTCCAACCATAACGAGTCGCCAGTTTATGCACCCACCATGCCCAGTTACGCCCGTTGTACTCATAAGGCGGCTTGTCGTGTTCACCCGCCGGGTATTTCTGGAAGGCGAATAGCATCTTAACCCGGTTCAATTCCAAAAGTGGCGTCAAACAAATTAGCTGTTCAACGCCACTTAGTTGGGTTGTATCAAAGCCGGATAATTCAAAATAACGGGCAATGAGGGCGGCGGCTTGTTCGTTGTCGCCCCCCTCAATTGCATCCATTATCTTTTCTGACAACTTCCCCAGGCGCAAATGTAAACCAAAGCGCGGGCGCTTAATCCATTGCCCGGCTATTGTCTCGCCTTGCGCCGGGTCGGTTACGGTCAAAAAGTCCATTAGGACTCCGGCTTAAATGGCGCTGGGATCTGCCCGGACTAAGGTCATAAACAACTGGTCAGCCGGTTTGTTACTATCGGCAAACAAGCGCAATGTCGCTGACAGGGTTGTGACATTGCCATAGGTTGGCGTCAATGTCCACGTGTCTACAAACTGCGCCCGGTGGCCGGTAAAGTTAATGTAATCCCCGGCAGCCGTATCGTAGACGCTGGCCCCGTATACGTGCCAATACTGGTTATTATTTGGCTGGCCGATACCGAATTTTTCAGTTGCCCCAGCGGTAGTTGTAACCGCCCCACCCCGCAAGAATTTACTGAGTGTATCAAACGGCAGTAATGTCTTGAGGGTCAGCGCCAAGTCTATACTATTCAGTTTCTGAATGTTGGCATTGTCGCCAATGGTATCACAGCGCACCGCATTAGATTCATAGGTGGCCGTGATAGTCAACCCCTCATAACATTCGATCTCATACACGGGATAAGTTGATGAACCGGTAAGTCCCCAATAAAACCCGTCGCCATCCGGGTTATTGAGTTCATCGGCGGTTGCGTCCTGAAACCATAACGATGGCGGGGTATCTATGTAGATATTATCCTGTTCGTTAATGACTCCAAGTGGTGTCCCTGTTACTAAGGCCATAATTTAATCCTCCGTTATACTAATTCAAAATAATTACGCGGTTTACCCGATGAGCCACAACAGCCGGATTCCCCGCGCTTTAAGCCAACAAGGTATAAAGCATCGGCGTTGCTGGTAATGTCCATTTCTTGATTGGGTTGAAATTCATACGCTGTGCAGGATGGTGTTCTTGAGGCTGAAACCTTAACCGAGCTAGACCAGATGCACTTTACCCGGTAAGTGGTTGTTTTCTTTTCTACCTTAACCGGCTGTGCTTTTTGCTCTTCTTTTGTCTCGACGGTTTCAACTTTATCAACATTATCCCGAACCGGTGTTCCTACTTTTGGTTTTTCTACTTTAGGTTTCATAGATGTAAGCCCTATATAATCCTACAGCCCTCCAAACGCGCTCGCCCGTGCGAGCCGCGTGAGTCAGGCCATCACTTTGAATAACGTTTGATCTGAATCCGGCTCCGCTTAATCTTGTGCCAACTAAGGCATCATTGACAAGCCCGGCTAACTCATCAGCCTGTAAGCTGCTATCGCCCTCACCAAAACAAACTACCGTGAATGTCACCTCTCCATTTGTGGTATAACAAACAGAAGTGATGGTATCGGGTGTTTGTGTACCGATTCCAACCCGCACCGATGGATAGACAAATTGAGCCGCTTGCCATTCCAATTCTCGAATCTCATTAGTGGCGGCTTGCGCGGTTAAATAAGCCGTAAGGTTAGCATTGGCTTTTAGGTGCGATATGATAGCAGCTTGAATTAAATTATTGGCGATCATAAGCAAACAAAAAAGCGCAGTGAGGGCAGGCCGCCCCCGGCTACGCTTTCGTCTTTCGTTATTTGTTTGTCTGCGCTTGGATGCGCTTATCAGTAATCTTATTTTACCAAAAAACGGGCACAATGTAAAGAGGGAGTTTGACAAGATTTAGTAATTTTATATCAGAATAAACTATGAGCAATCCATATATAACCATAAAAATATGGAGAAAAACAAAAACTCTCGCAAAAGTACTTGCAGAGCGCAATGGAGAAACTTTGGTTAAATTTCTTGATAGGGTTGTCAAGGACGAAAAAAAACGAATGAATAAATCTACGGATTAAACCAAATCCACACCGCCAACACAATACAACCCCATATCAAAAGCAAGCCATCCGCATTGCGATACCAAAAGGATGGCTTTTTCTTTGGCTTGGCCGGGATAGCATAAACAACCCGCTCGCTACCACGCAAGACAACCGGTATTTCTGTCTATTTGCTTTCTTTCATTGCATCGCCTTTATAATGGCTTTTCTAACCAGCTTAACCACATCGTCTATACTCTCATTTAGGGCCGGGGTAAGATACGGGTGAGGGGCAATGTACTTTGTCCCCTCTTCTTGAAATCTCGCATATTCAACATTAGTGCCAACTTCGGTTTGCTGGACTCCCGGCCTTGTTTGGTGGGGTATGGTAGGGTGAATCGATCTCTTGAGTCTGCCAGTTAATACCGGCGCTTTGCCTTGCGCCCGCTGTGCTACCAGTATACCAGATTCAAACAATCCCAACTTTTGGGCATTGTCTAACTTTGCCAGCTTGCTATCAAGTAAATTCTTACGCTTAACGGTTGCCATTATTGCCGACTCCGGCTGCGTTCAATTCGTTCAAGTGTCCACTCGGTGTGGCCAATCGACGCCCGGCGGCTATCGTGTTGAAGTCCAGTTATACGGAATCTTTCCCCAAAATACGGGCTGCCCGCCGGTGCCACAACTTCAACTTCGTCTTTTTCATAAATAGAGTTTATCTGCCCAGTGGTTATCATATCAAATACACGTACCACTTCAAGCCCAGCATCAAGGGATTGCTGAGAAGGCCTGCGGGCGCTTATCCTGGCCGGGGTGTTGGCATAAAATGCCGCATAGGTGCCGGTGGCCCCGCCAACTGAATCATCCCCTACATATTGCCATTGGTAAAATGTAACCTCTGTATTCAGTCCAAGCATATTACCACCCCATTTTGAATGCCCGTTTGTATTTGTAAACCTTTAGCAGATTCGCCGCATAGTTGGCTTTTGCCGACGATCCAAAGGCCGTGTTTTTATAACTACTTTCGGCGCGTGTTTCTGAATAGGTTAAACTCCTGAATGACTTTATACCCGGATCACCCGCGCCCCCGGCTGCCGCTTCCGGGTCGGTTATTTGCTCTAACGCAAGCCTGGCGGCCACCGTTAAGGCCATAAGTATCACCGAATCACTTGCCGCCGATGCCGGGAGTCCGGCATTATAGACAATTCGCGCTTGATACGCCCCAGCCCAACCAACCCCGCCACAACGACAACCGGAACACGATGCTTTAAGTGTATTGCCGCACTCGCGCAAGTCAACCAATCCCCCCGGTGCATCTTTAATCCAGGCGCATCCCTCAAGTTCAATGCTATCATCGGCACAATCACAACCGGCCTCGTGTATCGACGTAACAGAGGCCACACTATTGAGATAGGTATAGGGCAATTGCAAGGGGATGCCAAATATAATCGGCCAACTATAGGTACCCGTCACGTCCGTGGGTTGTAAAAACGTCCCTACTTCCTCAGCCGCTTGTGATTCGGCTATATCATAAGCCGCTTCGCGTTGTGCCGCTGTAGTCGTGCCGGTTGCCCCACCATAAGCCACAAAAATATCATCGGTTAAAATATCAGGCATATTATTTTATCTCCCGCCATCGCACCGCCGCGTCAATATTAGATGTTCCGGTCATAGCAGTGGCGATAATTGATACATTGATTGGGTTTTCTCCATTTATATCAAGCGTTACCGGCAACCTTGATAATAGCGCGTCGCCACCCTCGCCAACTCTGTTGTTAGCATTTGTTCCGGCTGCGGCTACAAATTCCGAATAAATCTTGATACCTCCGGTGATTGCCCCGGCGTCCACCGCGTATTCAACGGCGCTTTCATCGTCTGCGCTGGCTCAAGCTGTGCCGGTGGGTAGAGTTGGATTATACACAACCTCAATTAGTGCCGCGTTTGTGGCCGCTGCAATATTGTAAGATTCCGGTATGATCTGCGCCCGGTTCACAAACCCGTTAAATGTTGCCTTTGGTCTAATTGATAAAACCGCCTGCCTAGTAGTAACTCCTATTGTTCCTGTTGGACTGGTATCAACTGCCACCGGTAAGCCGCGCTCGTTTTCGTAACCGCCCTCGCTAGATACCTGGTTACAAATCTGCTTAAGGCTATATGTTCCGGTCATTCCCCCGGCGGCGCTGATCTCATATCTTAACGGCAGGTTGGCCGTTGTCATATAAACCGAGTCGTTGACATTGGCATTTAGAAATTCGTGGCAGTATACCGGGATTCCGTCAATCACAAAGCCGACACGCACGCGCCCAACCCCAAGCCATTCAAGGTCAATAATTAAAATTTGCGATTGCTCGATGTCTAACCGGATTCCGCTGGGGTTCCCGTCGCCACCGGCCCCGGTCAACGTGTCAAGATTCCAATCTGTTTGAGCAATTGTCATATCAACCGGCGACCCGCTGACATAAGAGCGCTGCACAAAATTGAGGCTGTTGTCATTTTCGCTTATGCGGAAAAATACCCCGTTTTGCGTGTCAAAGTATCCAACATTTTGATATAAACCAAGTGTCGGTTTTTGACAGACAAAGGTTTGCAAAATAAGCTGGGATTTTCCCGGCTGATAGCGGTGATACTGCCGGGTTTGCCTGATAACCGTTTGACCGGCGGCAACCGTTAAATTGGCACTTGCCTCATTCGGTAGGTGGGTGACAAATGAGCCGGTACTTGGCGAGGTATCCCATAACAAGTCATTTGTGCCATATTCCAGTTGACTGTCAAACAAACCGACATTGTTACTAACTCGCAACCTGGCAAAGGCATCTATAGAGCCGCTATCCCCCGCCTTGATAGTCACACCGCCTTCACCGCCGTCAATCTCTCTTGAATTTTGCAATAATGGTCTGGTAGGCATCTTATTCTCCTGTTGTCTAATGCCCCCTACTATTATTATTCACCAAGTGTTATTTGGCCCATTATGGAAACTCTGAGCCTGACAAGATCATTCAAATCATCTTGTACGATTGCTTGTAATGATTCATTATAATCCGGGTCAACCCTAATAACAATGCCATAAATTTTCTTAATGTCGTATGTTATATTTGTGGCGTAATTACCCCCACCGGCCTTATCGGAATATTCAACCGTTGCCCCAAACTCCCTAAAATCTTGATTTTGCTTATAGTTACCCAAATGTTGGTGTATTACATCGCCATCTTTCACAAATAATAGCCCATTTGTTAACGCTGCCAAATCGCCAAACTTGCTGTCATCCCCTGCGCCGTCGTGTTGAATTGTAACCACCACCGTTTGAATGTCTATCGGTTCAGTTCCCCAAACTTCCATCTCAAATATTTGGTCTGAATAACTGCCGGAAATATTCATTTCGATATTGCCCCGAATAACCTGGGCGTCGGTTGTGTAGGCATTGGATAACGGGGTAGCTAATGTTATATCATCCCCAGCCACGCCAGACACACCAACTTGTGATTGATACGCGCCCTCGCGAATAGACAAATAGCTGTCTGTCGTAATACCGTGACCGGCATCAACATAAATAACTTCATCGTCAATAGCCGTGCCGGTAACAAGTAAAATATCCTCTTTTAGATTCTGCATTAAAAAATACTGAAATGGCGGTGTATCCTGATCCTGAATAAAAACATCAAGAGAACTCCCAGCGGCCTGACCACCAAAAAATACCTCTCTACCGTGCTGTAAAATTGCCCGCCCTTCGTCTGTGTTTTGTGTAGCCATTTCTTACGCTCCTGTATTATAGAAATTCAAATTCATCCCAATACATAAGCGCCCCGCATCTTGCCTTGAAGATCATTTCATTTCTTGATAGAGGATAACCACCGCCGTCTTGCTCTACACTGGCCCCCACATAATGATATGCTTCTGCCCCCGGTACATAAATCACCTTGTACCCCAATGACCTGGCGACAAAACAGAGTTCAACATCCTCGTAAGTGCCCTTGCCGTATATCTCATTAAACGGCCCCTGTGTCGGATCTCCGTTTTTCTGGTAGGTTTCCAGTATCTTTTTCAGTACATCGCGCCGGATCATCATGCACGCCCCAGTCACGGATTGACATTCTTTGCGCTCCATCACCGCCGGATTGTCTTTGCCCCAACCTATACCAGCATGTACCACATTGCCGTGTAAGTCAAAGCATAATCCCGCATGTTGCACTTTATTCGCCGGACGGTGGGGATCTAAGCTATCTTGTGGAAATAATAGCTTGGGGGCGGTGACCCCCACCGCCGGGTCAGTAAACTCAGCTTGCAAGGCTAACAGGCAACCATCCCGAAGAACGATGTCTGTATTCAAGACCAACACAAGCGGAGCGTTACCCAGTTTAATCCCGTTATTAACGGTTCTGGCAAAGCCGGAGTTTTGGCTATTTCTCGACACACGACTATTGCTGTTCAGATTGTGATATATGTCGTCAAGTTCGTTTTGTGATTCCGGCGGGCTGGCGTCATCAACTATGATGATATTGACATCCAGTTTCCCCCTCGTGGCCTCGATACTCTCAAGGCAATTCTTGAGTAAATCAGGCCGCCCATAGACAGGTATAACTATATCCAAACCGTATTCTTTTGCCGGTCGTCGTTTTCGCTTTGCCATCACTTAAGCCCCCTTGAGCTTCTTTGATTCTTCAATCGCCTTTATAACTACATTTCCGGCTGTAGCCCAATCGCGCTCGTTGGCGTACTGCTGCGCCTTGTTCAACATTGCCACCCGGTCTGTATCATCCATCCCGTTAAAATACAATTGCATTTTGTAAACACCATCAGCACGCCCGGCCATGTACCGGTTAGAGTTTCCCCACGGGTCAACCATCACATAATCCGGTTTAATACCTAACCCGCGCCCATCGGTTACGTGTTCAGCAATCGCGGCGCAATCTGTCCCGATCACGGGCAAGCGGCATGACATCGCTTCAAGTACGGGCATTGCTAATCCTTCGGCCTTACTGGTGAGCAAGAACACATCAGCCGCCGCGTACAGGCTCCATAATTGCTTAAATGAGATGCCACGCTCCCAAATATTGAGCCGGTCAAGTATGCCGTAATCCTGCGCGTAATCTTCCAATTTCCAGCCCACGGGCGACTTTGGCCGGGTGACAAGCCAGTATACCGCGTCTTTACGCAGGCCCTTTTGCTCTTGTGTAAACTTTTGACCGCGCCCAACCTCAAAGCCATAAACATAGTCGGCAAAAATCTCGAATCCCTTGCTTAGATTCTTTCGCTCCTGGTTGTCGGCTACGGTCAATACAACTTTTGTATCCTTTCCAACACCCAGGCCATCGCGCAACATCTGACGCTCTTCGGGTGTTGGCGGTCGCCAGGCTTCTTTATCAAACCCCACCGGCAAATAATCACTTTCAACGCCTTGCTTTGCGAGTTCGTCTTTGCCGAATTGCGACATAATCAACCGCTTGTCCATCCTTAACAAGTTCACCGCCCACGGGCCGCACAATGGCCCGGACTCAAGAGGGAATATGCCAATATAAGGAATGTCATTTGGCGCGTTGAATTGAGCAAGTAGCCTCTCTTGCAATGGTATATCCAACGCCACAATAATGGCCTCTATATCAAATTTTGCCCTTAAGTTATTCACCATTTGGGCCAATTCACCAATTTGAGCCGGAATGATCCTAAACGGATAATGATGCTCTTCTCGTTTATACCCTACCCCCAAAACCATCACATCATAATTTTTGGCGAGTTCGGTACATAGACCAATACCTATATTGCAATACCCGCTGCCTCGTAAATCAAAATCAGATACGTAAAGGATCATTACCACGCCCCCGTATTAATAAGCGCTTCCCATTGTTTACAAATCCGCTGCCAGTCAAAGCGCTTTCGCGCCTTGTTAATGGCCGCTTTTGTCATTGGATTATCAATCGATTCAACAACTGAATCTATGAACCATCTTTTCCAGTTAATGTCATGGGGATTGCCCGGTTGCATCCTACCAAATTCATTTGTAGTCTTTAGCGCGCCCATCCCGCTCGTTACCGATACCACCCCGGCTACCTGGCACTCGGCAGATGATATACAAAATAATTCCTCATAGGTACACGGATACGATTGCACTACGGCGGCTAATTGTTCGCGTGCTAATTGTTCGCGTGGTATATTTCCTAAAAAAATCACATCATCACGCTCCAGCCATTTCAGCCGGTGGTTATGATTGCGCGGCCCTTCTGCGCCCCATAAAGTATAGTCTGCGGTGATGACAATGGACGCTTCCGGCACATCTCTTTTGATGGCTGGCCACGTATCATAGAGAACGTCAAGCCCGCGATCCGGCACACTGCAAAAGATACACCGCCCCGGAATCTTATCGACTTGCTGGTCATAATCCCCCAGCCGTACTCCTAAATCAAAGTAGCCTATTTTAGATTCATCGGCTCCATACCGGCCTTTGTGATAATCGACGTGGTAAGGTGAGATGCAAACTATATGGTCAACAAACGGAAATATATCCCTTCCGAAATCCCCAACAGTATATTGATCTGTTGACCAATGAATTTTAACATCGGCTTTTGTCGGATTGAGTACAGGGTTAGGGCTACGGAACAGGACAAACACATCGCGTTTATCTTGTGGGCGGTAGTGGCCTTTAGCTATGTATTCAACGCCGTCATATTCCCCCGGCGCCTTCGGGTCGTTATAGATTCGTATGCTGTGGCCACGCTTTGCCATTTCATCAGCCCACGACATCATAGCCAATTCAGCCCCACCGACCCCGCGCCCGTAAATATCAGCCGGTATCAGGCCGATAGGCGAGCCATCGTTGCAGTATAAATCAATTTTTAGGCCCATTTTCGCCCCTTAAATATCTTAGTATTACCACGTTCAACGTCTTTTTTATTGACCATTGACGTGGTATGAAATCCATAGGTTGTGTGATGATGACAAACAAACATTCTATTTTTTCCAAACGGTGGCACAACGATACCAAACGAGCCGCAGGTACAACGGAATGAGGGAGCGCCTTTGGTTTTGTCCGGGTTTTCATAAATGAAATGCTCATCATACGGCGCGGTTGGAACCATTTGCTCCCATTCCGGTACAAATATTTGGTCTTGCCGTTTTACTGTTTTCCCGGTTCGCTCATCAAAAAACTTTGTGACTTTGCCGGTTTTGTTGGATAAGATATTAAAGCTCATATTGCCCCCAAAATAGTGTCAATTCTGGCATCCCAACTATGCGGGATTACCGTTTTTCTGCCTTGCGCGGCTATCTTCTCAGCCTCATCTTCATTGGCTAAATAATAGGTGATTTTATCCACCGCATCAGTCAGATTGTCAAAGACAACAAGGTCTTTTCCATCCTCAAAGAATATTGCCAAATCCGGCACCCGGTTAACTACTGCCAGCCGCCGCATTGCTGTGAGTTCAAACACGCGAGCGGTTAAATCCTGCAAGCTCGACCAGTTAAAGCCAATGGGCGCTTGATTGTACAATGCCCGCGCTTCATCAAATACCGGCCCAAGATCATAATAGACATTCACGCCGCGCCCGCGCAAAGCATCAACCAACTGGTTACGGTTGTCATAATGCAAACCACAAAGCACAACATCATAATTTCGCGGTTGTTCTTCCGACGCGTGCCATACCGGATCATAGGCATACGGGAGGTGGTTGTCACCATCTTGCATATAGGGTGTTTGCATACAATAAAACGTATCAGATACCTTGCGCTGGTAATCATAATTTAAACAATGCGGGTCAGTCCCTACAATGATATTTTTTCCATTGCGTGGTCTATCGGTCATATGGAAACCGGCGTCAATTTGTATCCAGGCATCCGGCTCAAATGGTACTTGATTCTCGATAAACCGAATCGGGACGGCTTGAGTCATTTGCAATGGTAAATCGGGCGGCTTGGCATATTTGGGTAGTAAATCCATTCCCCCATTCCAGGGAATATTCATGCCGGTGTACGGCCCAACGGTGAATAGTTCAATGTCGTTGCGGCGCTTTAATGCGCCCTCAAAATAGCGGAGGATTGCCATAGGATAGAAGATGCCGGATAATACGACCTTTTTCATACTTGACACTCCCTAACCCAATCTGGTAACGGCTCCGGTGGCGCGTAAATACTCTCAAGTAGATGCGTTTTTGGATGCCCCCAGGCTTCATAACGTTTCATTTTTTCGAGTTCTCTTTTTTCGTCTGATACATAGTGCATTACGACATAAGGTTTTTCTAGTATCATAGAATTAGCTTTATCCGGTCCCGGCGCGACAACTTCAAAATTATTATTCCCCGTTGTCGGATAGCGTAATCCTAAATCAGCCCGCCATACCCATTGCTGTGGGCCTGCCTCGTTAATCTTGGGGAAATATTTATCTTCCCCCCATAAATAGATAAAAGTTGTAAAGATACCCTCCGCGCCGGTTATGTCGGCGCGATTGATAAAATCCCTTGCGTTTCTCTGTAAGGCCAAATTAGGCCACGTGTCACAGTCGGCAATCAATACCCAGTCTACTTGTTCTTCATCAGCCCAATCAAACAAAAAGTTAAGGTGTGCGGGTTCGGGATTCATAAATGAGCCATCCGGTAATTCAAGGCGCCCGTCAAAATACCGAATTGACACATTGCCGAATCTGTTAGCTATTTTCAGTGTATCATCTGTTGAGCCACCATCGGCAAGCAAAACCTTATCACACCATTGGTAGTTAGATATGCAGCGACCTATCCAACCTTGCTCGTTTAATGACCTAACCAGTGCGACTATCCTCATTTCATCGGCTTTCTTAACTCGACAAACAGATGTGCCCCTTCATAGTCACCCTTCATCATCTCAAACTCAAAATTGATGCCGTAAGAGTCGTGGGCAAAATCGCCAGGTTTATTGCCGCCCCACATTCCGCAGAAATAAGAGAACGCTTCACGGTTCCACGGCACGCCGGTATGAGTCGGGTCTTGCGCCCATTCCGGCCATTGGTATGGCGCACTGGCCCGGAGGATGCCCCCCGGCTTAAGTACCCGGTGAATCTCGCGCATTGCCTCAATCCGGCAATACCGCCTGATAAATTTACCATCCTCTTTATAATAGATGGTATTCGGGACGTGTTCTAATACCTGATTGGCCTCAACTTCATCAAAGAAATTATCATCATAAGGTAGTGGCTCCACCGCAATGTCTACGATGTCGGTTACACCGGGATAGGGTACAATGTCAACCTTGTAATCGCCTTCACCGCTTGGGCCTGCGCCTATATTTAATTTCATACTGTTTCCCCATAAATCCGCCGTACCCGTACCGACCTTTGGGTTGGCTCCGGTGGAGACGGTCTATATTCCGGCATAGCAGATTCTTTTAACAATTCAGTATTGACAACTTCGCGCGCGGCCTTGATTACACTCTCTGCTGTTTTCTGACCAATGCCGGGAATAACTGACAGTTGAGAGGGTGAAGCGGTAGCTAGCTTTTGCATAGTCAAATCGTTTTTCTCAAGGTTGCGCTTTACATTACTTGGTATGTTCAATTTATCCAGGTTCATTTTTAAGACTCCATTTCTCAGCAAATAGCCCCCGGTGTTTGTTTGTTATTTCGCGCCGGTTTGGTAGTTGTCGGCCCGTTTGTCCTGACATATGTTCAAGCGGTAGATTCAAGGCCATCAGGACATAATCCTTTTGTGTTGCCGCATAACAGATGTCAATATCCTCATAATCTCCCGGCGTGTATCGCTCATCAAAGCCGCCCAAATCATAAAACACGTCAGCCCGCATCGCCATGCACCATCCGTGAATATAGCTAATGATCTTCCCGTCAAACACGTTCCATCCGGTATCATAATTGAGCAACTCAGCCCCGGTGATTGCATTGGGCACACGTTGCAATGTGTCCATAATTGGCGTGATATAATCGCCGCTTGTTATCACATCATTATTGATAAAAATAAAAACATCCGCTTTTGAGAGTTTAGCCGCCCGATTGTTGGCAGCCCCAAAGCCGATGTTTGTATCATTATTTATTATCTTTACATTGGCTTTGTTTTCAAAAGCCTTTAGGACCCCGGGTGTACCATCGTTTGAGCCGTTATTGACAATGATCCACTCAGCGCCCTCATAATCTCCCAGATAGTGCAAATTCTGATTGAGAAAATTATAGGTAAGATCAGCACGGTTCCAAACGGGAGTTATGATAGAGACAGTTGAGATAGTAGTCATCGCGCAAACCCCCTAAACTCGCCGCTTGAAACGGTCAAGCTGAAACCGTAACCGGATAACATCTCAATAACGCTATTCCATCCAATTTCTAAAATATGGCTACCATAATACCCGGCCCAATCTGTGCCATTATCCCCAAGCGGCGCTTGTAATCCGATATGCTTGACCGGCAATTTCGAGAATAGTTTATCGAGTTCCTTAGCTGTGATATGCTCTATAGTGTGACTACTGATAAATACATCGGCTTTTGGAATTTCAATATTCCACAAAAAGTCAGACGGGATAAGCGGGTGATAGCGTTCATCTTTACAATACGTTTCTTTTATCGCCTGCTCTGATATTTCGTAATTAAGCCATTTCCGAACCTTTGGCAATTTGGGCAAAACAAAAGCAGCCAGTTCACCTTTCCAGCCGCCCAATTCTATGACATCAGCCTCACCCAGCGGTTTTATAAAATCCTCAAAAGCCGCTTCATCAAAGCCGTGCTGTAAAGGGTGATCTATGGCTACCTGATTGTAAAATGCCAACTGGTCTTTGTATGTCAGTTGGGCATAATCTTGACGCCAGCGGTCAAAGTCGATAACGTTCATCATCGCCCCCCGCCATTCGTCCAACGCCTTACATCATCTTCATTGGCATAGGTGTAAGATTTTTTCTTATTACCGCAACAACCCGATTTTCTAGCTAAGAGGTTGTCAACATCATCCGGCCTTACCCAGGCCATTGAAATATTGGCTTTCGGCACAAAAACATAATCGTGGCCGGATGGTGTTTTTTTGGTTAGCACCTGCGTTGGCTGGCGATGTTTTAACGCTATCCAACCATCATCATTCGTTATCATAGGATGCCCCCTATTGATTAAGGGGTGAGTTTCCCCACCCCTTGATATTAACTATTAACTGTTACCCAATCTGCGGGCAAGTCGTGTTAATCGTGCCGTTAAACACAGCGGTAAACCGGCTATGGGCGCAACAGTGTTTGACAATCAACGCTGTTTTGGCCCAAACCTCAAACGATACCGCAGTACAACCCGGCACAAGGTCACGTACCGAAAATGGAATCTGAGTGCGGCGATACACCAGAGGAACCCCGTTGTGGGTCATCCGCATCCCGAACAATGTACCCAGGAAGGTTGCCCCACCTGCGGCATCCCGGTTGAAGTTATAGTCAGCTACCACGGCTAACCGACCAACGCCGGTATTAACAAAGCTGGCGAAGTTATAACCCGGGGTGATGCGGTCACCATCGTTAAAGTTAACCAACTGGCTGCCCTGGTATCCCAACTGGAAGTACCCGGCCATCATTTCCTGAATGGCGCTTGAATGGCCCATAATCGTGGTTGGCTTGGCGCAACTGTCAGCCAAGAAACGATCATAGGTTGCCGCGCTGAACGTACCGGACGGAGTTGATGTGTTATTGTGGGCACAATCGGTAGTCACCAGATTTTCAATCCCGTCAAACTCAAGGCTATTACTGGTGGCGTCACCCTCAGCTAACAGACGATCCCAGCCATTCATAACCAGAGTTGAGGCAAGGCGGATCTCTTTTTCTTTCACGTCAGCAACGGTTTCTTGCATAAACGTGCCGCCATTAGCCCCGCCGGGCATACCTTCACTTGACGGAGGGCCGCCCACAAGGCGATTGATACCGTTCCAACCGGCAGCCGCAACCGCCGCGCTGTGCATAATGTCACTGATTGACAGTGACTTTTTGGCACCAATGTTTTTCAGGGTAATCGTGGTGTTGTCGCCATCGTGGCTGTATTCTTCGGGACATTCGCCATCAGCAAAGCTGATATAAGCCGAGCCGGAAGTAAAAGCCAGTTCGTTAAGTTCGCGCCACGTTTCTTGTTGCAGGCCGGTGGTCAATTCCGGGATAGCCTGCCACAAGCTGATTTCTTCACACATTGCCACCAGTTCAGTCGTATCCAGCGGAGTCGGGTATTGCGCCGAAAAATCCGCCGGGCTTGAATACGGCTGGGGCAAAATAAGCGGGTCAGTGGTTCGGCTAACAAAAGCCTCATTACCACCGCCGCCCAAATCCAAAACTTGTTCACCTGTTGGGGCGTTTGGAGTAGTCATTTTATAATCTCCTTAATAGATTGTGTTAAACACCCCGTTTAACGCATCCCCCCGGCTTAACGGTCTAGCCTATATTGGCCCCACGCCGGGTTAACAATGCACACGTTGGTATGGTTTGGTTACTGCGGCAATCCTACAGACCGCCGCGCTAAATCGCGGATAGATGATTTTTCCACCTTGTATTCTCCCAGGTTTTCAGCCGGGTTCATAGAGATGGACTTTTGCACGGGTTGGGCCGGTGCCGGTGCCTGATTCATTTTTGCCAACACCAAATCCAGCTTTTCAGCAAAGGGGGCCATTGACTTGGCAACGGTTTCCTGAACCATCTGTTCAACGTTGGGCGGATACTTGGTGTCAAGTTCGCCGCGCACAACACCGGCAAAGGCGCTGAATGATTTCTGAATCGCGTCGGCGGCCTTTTCCCGATCCCCGGCGGTCATCGCGCCCTGAACTTCACGCCGCAAGGCATCAAACACATCACCTTCAGGCACATCCTGAGTCGCTTCCGCTGGGGTTTCCTGAGTTGCTTTTTCCTCGGACATTTCATTACCTCCTGTAAGAGTTTGTTCCGGGTTACTAATTAACGACCTCATAACGGGGTCGGATAATCCTGCCTTAACGGTGTCTACCATTTCACCAAAGTCTGAAATGGCCTTTTTCATCATCCCCATTTTGTCTTCTTCATCAGATTCCAAAATGTTCATCATGACCACATCAAACATTTGCCAGTAGTCCATCGTGGTATTGAGTTTGTCCACTTCGGAAATCCAGGCGCGGGCACGTTCTAAATCCATAGCCCCACCAAATGGGCGCTCCATCATCCCTTCGTCTGTCTTTTCGACATCCGGCTCTAGCGCTTCATCTTCCGCCTTAATAACCATTGCCTCGGTTGCCTCTTCGGTGTCCGACTTGCCCACCACGGCATCTGAGTGCGCTTCCAGATTTTCGGCCATTTGCGGCCCAACGATAGATTCCGCATCTTCTTTACGGGTCCTTTTGTTAGCCATTGACTTTTCCTCCAATTCTAAATCGGTACGGGGATTCATTGGGACGCGAGTCACGGCCCAATGGTCAAGTTGCCCATCTAAAAAATGCCGGGGTTCTCCCTTTTGGCATAATGGGCATTTGTCTGTTAAATTTTTGCGTGTGAAAACAAAATCGCCGTGCGAGTGTTGTAAGTCCCACCACGCGGCGCTTATTCTCATCGGTTCGTCTATTTGTTCGCCCCGCTTAATCAATGATTGCTCAGCGCAAACGGCCTCAAATAATGCCTTGCCAATTGGATGCTCTTCATCGTTATAGAACGATCCGGCGGCCTTGAATCGATTGCCGTCAATATACATTTTTTCGGTTGGGCCGGCCTCACCATACCCATCCATTGACGGGTAATGCGACACGCCCAAAAACGGGGTGCGCGGTTCCGGCAAAAAGTCAATGGTTGTATTTTTCTCGACTCGCTCTATCCAGTTTTGGAATAAGGCCATCGACGCGGATTCCCCGGCCTTGTCCGGGCCGGTGTCGCTGGTTGTTGCTGCCCAACGGGGAGTCCCATCCGCCCCAACGTTGGCTTTGGTGATAATCAACTCAATTTCAGCCAGCGCGGCTTTTGGCACCCACTTATCACCACTCTTTTTGTATTCCTTTTTCACGTTGGCAATGGCGGCGCGAATAGCGTCTTCTTCTTTGCCGCCCTCATCAAGAATCGCGTTAGCGGTGTCAATGGCTATCTTTTGCGCCCCGGTGGGCATATTTTTGGCAAATGTTGGCGGGTTACTTTTACTATATGGCATCGTCTATAACCACTCCGTGAAACTTCTGCCCCCAGCCCAATCTAATCAAGTGCATTGCAAAACTGGCTACCGCTGCGAGTATGCCCCACTCAACCGGCTTCGGGTATTGCTTGAATGGCCGTTCCCATCTAAAGATTGCCATTGCCAAATATACCCAAAAGCCAAGGCATAAATCGCACTCGCGCAATTCCTCTAACTTTTCGTGACGTTTCCATACCGGCTCAATTAACCCGTTGGTTTGGGTTAGCCAGATAAGAAGTCGCCCGATAAGCAGAAATAAGGCGAAGTCCTTAAGCGGCACGTTTCACCAGAACATAAAGAATGTTGGCCTCTTGGAAGTTCTGGTTGGGGTTGTTGCCCACTTGAACGTGTTTCACGTCCCAGCCATCGTCAAGATAGGTTTCCTTGATATACAATTCAAAGTCGGCAAAACTTTGTACGCCTTTGGCGTCGTCGGTGATTGGGCCAAGCGTTCTGACCACGTGCCGGATGTCTTGCAAAACCGGCTCGACTTCCACATTTGCCTTAACTGATTTTTTCGTTGCTGTCGCCATTTGTAAACTCCTTATGGTTAGTTGGCTAAAATAAAAAACGCCCGGTGTCTTGGGCGCTTAATTGGAGCCTTTGACAACGGGCGCGATCTTTGCAGATGGAGCCTGAATCTATTTAGTTACATAATTCATTTTAGCATAGTTATGGGGTAACGTCAACAAGATAATTATTGATAAATTATTATTTATTCGCCCACAGGAACCATTTTCTAACAATTTTTGCTAAATGTGTAATACTCGCCTCATCTGGTGTGGAAGGTTCGGCCAAAAGGTACAACGCCTCTTTGCTATCAATTGGAATGTGTCCAGAATCTAGACACATTTTTGCGACATTCAGCATTTTATAAGCTGTTGCACGTGATAATCCTTTTTTGTTTCTGCAATACTCGTCAAACCCAGGGCGCTTGTATTTCAATGCCTCGTGTATTTTTCCTAAATTTTGGCAAGCAAAGATAAAACTATTACTCGCCTCACCCATATTCCTATCAAATTCTTTATCCTCTTGCTGCACTACAATTCTTGTTTCCGTATCAAGTTGTGCATAATCAAATAGTGATTGCTGGATATTTGTCATAATTCACCTAAATAAAAAAGGCCCGCTTCGGTTGCTAACCCAACCCATTAATGGTGTTGGCCGAAACGGACTTTATTAAAGTCTAGCATATTTAGGTCGGGTTAGCAATTACCAACATTATAACTCAACTATCTTAATTTTTCAAATGCTCCTTATCTCCCTCACCCTTCAACACCACCAACGGCCACGCCACCCCATACCGCTTTTTTATAGCCGAGGCGATCATAATTAAGGCGCGGCGGATCTCAAGGGCAAATTGGGATTCGGTGCATTGGTTGGTGGTCATTTAACTACCATCCCAAACATTCAACTCCGGCCCTTTGTCCATCAACTCATCCTCATCAAATTCAATGTGACAGTGGTCAACCTGCGGGTGAGCCGGTGGGCCGGGTGTATCGGCGCTACCAAATACACTGTCATACATATAATCAATTGACACATAGCCCAGGTCAATATTACGCTGACAAATCGGGCAAGGTGTATCCGGGCCGGTGTGTACCCATTGCTTTTTCGTCAATCCCATTTCTGACCATTGTCCTAACCGGCCATCAGTTTCAGCCCTGGCGATCTCGGTATTGGCGATTGAATTTATGCGGTTGTCGGTCATTTGCTCAATTTCCATCCTGGCGCGGTTGATGGTTTGCTCAGTATAGCCGGACTCGCGCAAAATAGCCTCTACATCAACACCGTCTTTGACCATTTGGGCAATGTTGGGAGTCGATAATCCTTCCTCAACTCCGCTTGTTATGATGCGCTTTAGATAAAACTTGGTGCCATCATTTACCCGCGTTACCAGTTGTGCCGCTTTCGCCTCTAGCTGTTCGATAGTAGCCGGATTGGACAAATTGAAACTAAAAGCCGGGATGGAGGGAGTCGAGACAACTCCCTCCGTATAGAGAAATTCCCAGGCTTGCTCTGCGGCCAGCGTCGCCCCCTGACTATAGGCCGCTTGCAAAACCACAGCAATTGACGTGGCAATTTTAAGCGGTAACTCATACCATTTGTCATCCTCAAGGGTTCCGTCTAGTTCGTCAAGAATATCTTGTGACGCCTTCATCACATCCGGCAATTCGTCAAAGGCGTTTTCTTGTTGCAGCCATAATAGATTCCGTTGCTCTAAATAGTCGGGTATGTCTACATCTGACAATCGAATGAGCGCCTTTTGTGTTTGAGGATATAATAGCCGGGTTGCCTTTTTGATTAAGCGAGTCATCCTCACGTCAGTGGCCTCATTCAATACCCCGTCAAACCCGCCACGCAAGATAATGGCTAACTGGTCAAATGTTGGCGCTTGGGTTGGTGCGGCAGAAATTGACGGGTCGCCTAGTGCCGGGCCGCGAGTCACATTAATATCACCCCGGCCACCGCTTTGCGCTGGTGTTCTATCAACTTCATTTTGATTCATTCCATTGCCACCGTTTGTGGTTGGTATTAGCAAAGTTGTTGGTAATTCTATATCCTCAACCACAAACCCTTCACGCTTTAATATTGCTTGCACGCTTTCGGCATCCAGCGCCCCGGCCTCGCGTAGACTTTTTAGCGCGTTGGCATACATCACAAAAGAACGTCCTTTTTGGGTTTGGCGCTCTTCATCATTCAGAATCCAGACAAACTCAAGATAAGGGGGAAGTACCTCATTGTCGGCAAATGTTTTAATAGCCTCTCTATCCCGGCTGAATCCGCTACGTTGGCTGCGGCGCTCATCTCGGATACTCCCGGCAAGTGTCTTTTCAGGATCACCCAGGCCGGTGTCAGTCAATGTTAGCCCGTGCATGGCGTGGACAAGTTGCTTATTTTTGGTCATCACCTCATCGAACATTATGTCCGTTGGTGGTCGGCCAAAGGGGATAAATTGGGCCGGTTTTTCGTGGTCGTAAAGAATGGTGATTTTGAATGGATCAACGCCGGTTAACAGTTCCCTTTGTGATTTCGCCCAGTCGTTCATATCATCCAGGGATATGTCCATTAAGTCGAGTAATCCGGCCTCTGGTGTATCCAGCAAAAGATTGGCATAATACCGATCACCCCGATACAACGATTCAACGGATAAATAAGCCCGTTCCGGTGGGGCCATCCCGTAACCACTCATTTCCATTTCAACCCGTGGCGACCAAAGAATCCGCCCGATCTCCCGATCTTCAAAATAGATGCGCCGGGTCATATCAGACTTGATAGATTGTACCATTATCAGCTTGGAATCATAAGTTGGGGCAATGGTCGCCCCGTCAATATACACCAATTTGTGGACGTGGCCTTTGGGGTGAGGATTGCGAAAAGGGCCGTTATTAACCGGATAACGCACGATTTCATTATTCCAGCCCACCGGCAAGGTGAGCATATCCTGCAAGCCTTTGATTGCCCACGGGTCAAAGCCTCGAATCCCGCTGCCGATGTCAGGATTAAATACTTTGGTGTAGTGGTCTATTTCGTCGGATAATTCATCTTCCCGGCTGGCGTCTCGTGGTCGGATTTGCCATTCCGATGCGATCACATCAGAGATAAGCGCATCCTGACAGGCAAGCAAAACCGGCTGATTGTAGCACACCCGCCGCCAGCGTTCCGCGTTTAACCATTCCGGGGTGTTCCATAAAGGGACTTGCCGCATTAAAAATTTGGGGGTATCAATTGATTTCTGTTGTGGTTCGGCCATAGTGTTTTATCCTATAAGTGAACAAATTTCATTTTTCGTTTGCCCCCATCTACATGCATTATAGCATACCTTGTCATATCAAGACCATCATCAATTTCCTTAACTGGAATTTCTTTCACCGCGCTATTGGACCAAACATACGAAGCAAATTCATCCTCAACTTTATGCGCTTTTTTGGCACTGATAAGTTCCTGATCTGGATAACGCAACGAGTCCCGTACAATAAACAAGCGCTGGTCATCCGGTTTTAATCGCTGCTGTACGGCGTTAATTCCGGGCAGTACCGAATTATCAGCGGCCACGGCATTAAGCCCGGCTTTTTTATATGCCTCAATATAGGCCGGTTGATCTGGCCCGCAGGCTATAGCCTCGATCTTGAACTCCTTGTGCAATTCCTTGGCGCGTTCTATCCACCAGTCAACCGTTTTTTTTGTGTGGTAAACCTGGGCTACCAAATAGGCCCGGCCATCGTTGTCTATCCCAAATACACCCAAACATCCGGCATGAGTGTACCCCCAGTCCTGACCGGCGATATACCGGCTGATCCCTTGCGGTACTTTGTCTTGATAGATAAGGTGTATTGCTTCATCCCAATCCTCATAAATCACGCCCTCGGCTTGCGCCGGTTTGCCTTCATAAAGTCGCTTGCGCCTAGTTCCGGTGAGTGCCTCAAGAGTTGAAATTGTACGCTTGCCCTGTTCGGTAATCTTGCCGGTTAACTGGTCGTATAGCATCGGGTTTTCGGTGTGTTTTGAATAGAAAATCCTTATATTTCCTCGTGTATACATCCAATGGCCGGGATAGGTTGGATTCGGGTCGCCTATCGTTTGGGAGTATGGCATATTCCCGGCCCGGCCCGTTGTTCTAGTTGTTGCTGTTTCCCAGTCGTCAAGACTGCACTCATCGGGCTGGTTAATGTAAATTATATCGTGCTCTGTTGACAACACCTTTGATGACTTATCAAACCCGGCAATCCAAATCCTAGACTTGTTTGTATAATCAAACCATTTCGGCTCATTTTCCCCGCCGTATGGTTCGCAAGGCGGGTTAGGCCCCAACACCTTATTCTTGAATGTTACCAACACCGACCCGTAAATGCTGGCTCGTGTTTTACGGGCAATCACAATACTGGCTCCGGGATATTTACACGCGCAAATGTGCAGCTTATTTAAGGCGCTTATCGTCTTGCCGGTTTCCGCTGGGCCGTGCAATAATGCCTCCGGCCCGTGATAAGTGGCAAATTCACGCGCCCCACCGTAAAATGTAAAGTCGGCCTCAGATGGCCTTCCGTTGCGAATCTCATACATCATCTAGATTCACACCGCCAACTATACGGATGGGAATTTCGCCACCGTCCGGGCCGCTCCATTCGTGCCGTTCCACATAGCCCCTGCCCCTCAACTGAGTCTTGGCATAAAAGATAATCATTGTGGTATCGCCGCCCAGCATCTTTTGAGCCATCTTATTCTCAACAAAATCACCTAATGCTTCGCGACCCTCTTTAATGGCCTCATCAATCGTTGACCACTTGCGGGCATAAGCATAAACGGTGTTACGACTCACCTGCAAACGTTGGGCAATAATAGTTATATTGCCAAAGGAGTTGGTAATCTTGCCGGGTTCGGTTGGTGCCCAGCGGCCCTCGCCTCGAATTGCATCTAAAATTGTCTCTCTGTCGTACTTTGTGTCACTCATTTTTTTTATACTGTGCAATCTGCTAAAGTTAATCCATTAAAATTGGGTTAACGCCGGTGTGATCTTTGAAACGTTGCAGGGTAACAGCGACATAGCCAGGGTCGATTTCGATGGCTCTGGCTTTTCGGTTTAGGTTGTGGCAGGCTAACAAATGAGAGCCTGCGCCTAAATAAAAATCTGCGCTTATATCGCCTTCCTTGCTATATTTATTCAATAGCCATTCATAAACGGCTGTTGGCTTTTGGGTAGGATGCAATTTATTTTTTGCCTTAGAATTTCCAGAAAATAAAGTATTATTATATCTAATTATTTGCCTCTTGTGCCTTACCCTTGACCATACTAACTCAAACGCACTCCCAATCATCTCGTCAAATTTATCTTCAACCCTCTTGTCCCAAATAAGCCAAGTCCCCTCATTTTTATTAGGTATCAATTCACAATAATAATCTGCACCCCACAAAAATAATTCATTTGCAGAGGATGACAATAGATGACTTGGGTCAAAATCAACATTGTCACCTTTAACCGGTTTATAACCCTTATTGCCTCCTTTTTTTGCGCTTGGCATCTTGGAGTAATCAGTATCCAAATTCATCCCATAAGGCGGGTCGTGTATTTCAATATCCGCCTTCTCTCCCCCCATCACCCGCTCGACAACCGCCGCATCCGTACAATCACCGCAAATCAAGCGATGCTCCCCCAATTGCCACATCTGCCCAATCTCAACGCCCCACTTTTGCCTTAGCTCCTCGGCCTTGTCTATCTGCGGCTCTGTATCTTTCCCCCCGTCACCATTCTGCCCAAAATCAACATCCGGCAACAACTCAGCCAAATCCCCAACCTCTAACCCTATCGCGTCAAAGTCAAAGCCGGCCTCAAAGTCTGCCAATACCACCGCCGGTTCCATCTCAAAAGAAAAGTGACTTGTCAAGTTATCACGATAAGCCAACCGCCGCGCCGACCCCTTCAAATCGTCCAAGTCCAAATCTTCCCTTTGGTGGACTATTACCTTTTTGCCGTCCGTCTTGACCAGTATAACCTCTGTATCAATTCCAAAGGCATCAGCTACACTCTGAATGGTTTTATTCCCGGCAATCAATTTACCGTTTTTGTCAACTAGAACAGGCCGCCCAAAGCCATCTTCCTGGATACTGGCCTCAATCATCTTTTGGCCGCGTGGGGTGCCGGCGTTGGCGTTGTGACTATCCGGTGAAAGATCAGCCACGGTCTTTATTTCTTTAGTCATATTCAATGTAACTCTTATTCGATTTTATCTGGTTTATGGTTGTTTTACTAACACCATATATTTTTGCAATATCACTTTGTCGCTTACCATTTAATATTAAGTTTCTTATTTCTCTTGCCTGATCCATACTTAATGATCTATTTTTTCTAGCTATTTTTTCTCTTGTCTCTCTCGTTACAGTATGCCCCTTGAGTGATTCAGCCCTTTTCATTTTTGTTTCGTTTGTCTGCTTATACCCCTTAGTTCTCTTGTTCCCAATTAATGATTTGCTTATTTTTTCCTTAGCTTCCCTTGTGTGATTCCACCCAGGGCGGGAACCGTCATTTGAAAGATTTTTTAGTATATTATTCCTATCTTCATCTGACATATTCTCCCATCTTTTCTTTGCGGCTTCACTCTGTTTTTTTCTTATATCAACAGATGTCTTTTTTCCCTTGTTGTGTGGAACCTTACCAATTCTTGCTTTGCTCATTTTATCTCTGGATTCTTGAGATAAATTTAATCCTTCTCCACCATCCTTACTATTTGTTAAATCACACCCGGAATCACGTAATTTTTTTATCCAATACCTCTCTCTTATTTTCCAATTATTATAATCACAAATTTCTAAAATACGTAATTCTGGAATCTTGCCAAGTCTAATTATCTTAGCTATCCAATTTGTTTTGTGGTCTGATTTTGTATTGTCCTTACCATCCTTTATATGCCTTCTTAATCTGGCATTTGGATTATTTGATTTTCCAACATACCTTACTATAGACGTAAATGGATCAACAAGCGCATAAATATATGTCTTCTTTTTCATAATATCATCACCTGGTTTATTTGATGATATTATACACTAACATACCTTATATTACAATTATCCGGTATCAAATCTTTAACGGTCTTAATCTGTGTCATTCTCTACCACTCACTTTCCGCATAACCGCCCTTGAATAAATCGGTATCGGGTCGGTTAACGGGTTACTGATAATCGGTACACCTAACAACTGCTTACTATTATACCACATTTCGACAATGACCATGTGTTCATCGGGTATCGTCGGCTTTCCCTCATCGTCCAAATAACGGCAAGCAATATCCCGGTGTCTCTCCCCAACCTCTTGCGCCTCTCTCAGATAATCCAATCGGCTCGTATACTGAGGTGCCGTGCTGTAGCTCAAATCCTCCCGGCCAAATTCGCCGGGGTAGAGAACGTGGTAATTATTACACTGGCAATCTGTCATTGTCACGGTGGCTATGATCTGGCTTATAACCATACCGGATTCGCCTGGCGTGT
>Ga0180437_10001148_pt1 | contig 46257 bp, 43 predicted proteins | sample SS_ome_4_FD_132410 | JGI IMG/M metagenome (GOLD analysis project Ga0180437, IMG submission 132410) | Hypersaline lake sediment archaeal communities from the Salton Sea, California, USA - SS_3_D_1 metaG | ecosystem: Environmental > Aquatic > Non-marine Saline and Alkaline > Hypersaline >... | reverse complement strand
TCTCCTTGGAGTTGTCATCGACCAGCACAAAGGATTACATGTTGGTATTCCATCAATATGTTCCGCTAATCCATGGGTGATTGAGTCTGTATTCTCTTACGAAAAGAATCCATCGAATTATGTGCTAGTTGAATCTACGTGCAACCAGGTCAATCAATTCGGCGGGTATACAGGGATGACTCCTGCTGATTTTATTGATTACATTGTAAAGATCGCTGACAAAATGAGCTTTCCAAAAGAGCGCATCATTTTAGGGGGGGACCACCTGGGTCCATTCCCATGGCGAGAACAAACATCAATTCAGGCTATGGATAATGCTCGCAGGTTGATCGCAGATTGTGTAAAGAATAATTACCGGAAGATTCATATTGATACCAGCATGAGATTGGCGGATGATGAACCAGAACAGGCATTGGATATAAGAATTGTTGCAAGGCGTGCGGCAGAACTTGCCAGAGTAGCAGAATTATCGTATGGGAACGACAGCCCCCGGGGGAGTGCCCCGGTCTATGTGATCGGTACGGAGGTTCCGGATCCCGGGGGAATCCAGGAGAAGGATGAAGGAATCAGTGTAACCAGGATTTCAGATCTGAAGGATACTATAGATGTAACAAAGGAAGAGTTTATTGGGCTTGGTTTGGAGGATGCCTGGACCCGTGTGATAGCAGTTGTCGTTCAACCAGGAGTTGAATATGGAGATTCTGACATTTTCGATTATAGGCGAACTGACGCATTTCAACTGAAGACCTTTATCGAAGACTACCCAAATTTGGTGTATGAAGCCCATTCAACCGACTACCAAACTCAATGTGCATTAACAGAGCTGGTAGAGGATCATTTTGCCATCCTCAAAGTAGGCCCTGAACTGACGTTTGCATTTCGCGAAGCAGTTTTTTCGTTGGCTATGATAGAAGAAGAACTCTTGGCCGGCTTCAAAAAAGAATCCTCGAACATCCGGGAGATAGTGGAATTGGAGATGGTTGCAAGACCCGAATATTGGGAGAAATACTATCAAGGGAACATCAATCAACTTCATTTAGCCCGGAAATTCAGTTTTAGCGATCGCATTCGATACTATTGGCCGGTCGACAGTGTACAAATATCACTTTCAAAATTAATTGGGAATCTTCGAGAGATTGGTTTGCCTTTGTCGCTTGTTAGCCAATTTTTTCCAATTCAATTTGAAAAAATTAGAATGAATCAAATTGAAAATGATCCTGTCGCCATAATCTTGGATCACATTCAGCGTGTATTTCAAAGATATTCGGTAGCATGTTCTGGGGATTGAATTTAGCACCAAAATTTCTGGAAGTGAAACTCAAGTGTTTTTTAACAAGAACAATAATCTCTCTTATTTTTCCATCCTGTTTTGTTTATAAGGCTTTGACACGTTACAGAAATTACATTCAAAGAGTAACACTCCTGCAATTGCATTATATTGTGATATAATCCACAAACCGCTGCCCGGGTGAATTACCGGATTTATTTTATTGGGAGGGAACCTGGGGGCGGTTCTTTCTTTAAAAGGGCAGCCTGCCGGCGGGGATGGAGATCCGGCCGGGTTTAGCGCCCGGGATTGAAAAATTTGTTATATAATAAAAACGCCGCTGTCCTTGTTTTTTTTATTCCTTTGGCTGAAGGTGAAGAAGAAACTCGGGGCGGCGATCTTATTAAAAAATAATGCGCCCGCTAACTTTGGGGCGCATTATTTTTCGTTTTTACTTAGATTTAGTTCCAGGAATTCTTTACATCTTCACTGGCATCCAACCAGCGTGAGCCTTCTTCCAAGATCGAGCTGCTGGCTTCTCCGCCTGATCCGCCGTCGGTCCCGCCGCCTATTACAGCTTCAACCATCTCGCCGCCGAAGAAATAGCGGGGCAGCGAATCTTCTGAGGAGGGTTTGTAGTCTCCGGGATCACGGTCACCGTCCGGGGCTGCGAAAGCGGTGCCGACTGTGAAAACCATTAACATGGAAAGAACTAAAGCTGCGAAAATTATATTTTTCATTTTTGTTACTCCTTTGGTTGTTTGGGTTATTTCCAGTAATTGTACAGAAATTGTCCACATTGTCAAGGCTGAATCTGGACATTAATCGGATTTTTTGGCTGTTATTAACTGAGGTTAATAAAAACAGGCGGCGATAACCATCCCTGCTGGAGGTGCTTGGCAGGGTTTTCCCGATGTGGACCAGGCTGATTCAACCACTGCGGCAACCGCTCCAATTCCGGAGGCGGATGCTCAAGAAAAAGAGCCATATTTTTTCAACTTGAAAGGCTGGGATTGGCGTTAAAAGTAGGTAAACCTTTGTGGTGCTGGGTGAGCTCGCCGGGCGGGTGATCAGCTTCCTGGACAAAGCCCTGGAATATTAGCCCCTTAGTTCCTCAGGACATGCCTGCCCTGCACTATGTGCAGTATAACTTTTCGCGAAGCATCCCGCAAGCGACCACCCCACCCGCTGGAATTTCCCATATAATAATAGAATATTATCCAGACAAAACTGGAGGGGTACTGAGATGAATTTTCGTAAAATCACCTGCTGGGCAGCCCGAATCCTGGCGATCCTGTATGCCTTTTTTATCAGCATCTTCGCCCTGGATGTTTTTCAGGAACGCTACAGCGCCTCTGAAACCGTGCTTGCGCTGGCGATCCATCTGATCCCGACCGCGGTTGTGTTGGTTTGCCTGGCGGTCGCCTGGAAAACCACCCGGGCAGGCGGTCTAATTTTCCTGCTGCTGGGAGTTGCTTTCTGGGTGTTTTTTGGCGGAGAGGCTGAATGGATTAATGTTGTGATTATCTCAGGACCATTAATCCTGGTCGGGGCGCTTTTTCTGACCTGCGGTTACCTGAAAGAGCCGTCCGGGGGATAACCGTATTGAACCTCCGGTCACTCAAAATGATAAATATATGGGTGGAAACCGGTCTCAACTTCATGCCACCACGGAGCCGAATTAAATGTGGAGATATTTGTTCTCGCGGGTAGTCCAGAGCCTGATTGTGCTGTTTCTGTTCCTGACGGCGGTCTTTTTCCTGGCGCAGATTATTATGCCGGGCGATTTTGCGATCCTGCTACGTTATGGCGAGGGAGTCGAAAAGGTTAACGAACTGCGTCAGGAACTCGGTCTGGATTTGCCCATCTGGCAGCGCTACCTCAACTGGATCGGCGGTGTGCTGCAGGGCGACCTGGGAAACTCATTCTACGAGGAATTGGATATCCGCGACCCGAAAAAAGGCATGACCCACCTGCCAGTAACAACGGTCGTAGGGCGCGGGATGCTGTTAAGCGCCTATACCCTCACGTTTGGGGCAATGATCGCTTTCTTAATCGGCATGTGGCTCGGTAAAGGAATCGCATGGAGCAAAACCCGGCTGTGGACCGGGCTGGCGATTATTACTGGTATCCTGCTGTACACTGCTTTCCCGCCCCTGCTGGGCTGGGCTGCCCAGGAAATAAACCGTAAGATTGGCGGTTTCCGCGAGATGTTAAACATTGAGGTGTGGCGTGAGCACTGGCTGGAAACCTGGATGTGGCGCCCGTCCACTTTTGCTATGTTGATGCTGTTTACCTTCCTGATCGGATTGGCTCTGCTGCTCCTGATTAACTTCTGGCTGGAGCGGCGTTTTAAGCGGCGCCTGGGGACGCTGGCTTTGTTCATCGTCCTGGCTGCGCTGTGGGTTGGTTTTTGGTTTGTGATCGATGCCGGACCGAGGTTTATGGATATCATCCATGCCCTGGGATTATCGATTGTGGTATTCATCTTGCTGATGTTCGGCGAGACCATGCTGATGATGCAGACCAGCATGAAGGATACCCGCTTTGAGGAATATATCTTTGCGGCGCGCGCCAAGGGGCTGCCCGAGAAAACAATCCGCAACAAACACGCCGCCCGGATCGCGATTATCCCGGTCCTCAGCCGGATGATCGTGACCATCCCCATTCTGCTTTCCGGGATGGTGATGATCGAATACGCCCTGAATACCGGCGGGATGGGCAAGCTGCTGTTTGAATCGCTGGTTGGCCAGGACGTCCCGGTGGTGATGGGGGCGCTGATCATCATCGGGATAATCACCCTGCTGGTTCGCCTGATCCTGGAAATTACGATCGCAGTGCTTGACCCGCGCATCCGGGTAAACCAGACTGGCAGAGAAGGCGCCCGGACCACGGCGGAATTCCAGACCGGCGGGTTCTTCGAGTCGGTCCTGAACTCCATTTTTAGCAGGGGCAGTTCCAATATCCCGGATTACTCCCGGGAGCAGGTGCTGGCGCCGATCTCCAGCGCCAGGTCGACTGACCAGGTTGCCGGCTCGCACCATGGCCGGAAGAGGGGGCGGGCCCATTCTTTCAAACGCCGGTTTGCTGAGAACTGGGGCGTATTTAAAGAGAACAAACTTGCAGTCCTGGGTTTATTCTTGATACTTTTCTTCACGCTGATGGCTTTTGTTTACCCGTTTTTGCTTAAGACAGCCTGGCCGAAGTCGGTCTACGACCCTGTGGTCGGTTTTGACCCGCTGGTATTCCCCAACCCGGCCCCTCCCCAGATGGGCCACTGGCTTGGGACCGATGCTATGGGCAGGGATGTACTCAGCATGCTGCTGGCTGCGACAACTCCAACCCTGGTTGTGGCGCTCACCTCAGCTCTGACCGCGGCTGTGGTCGGGACTCTGATGGGGGCGGTCTCAGCCTATTACCAGGGAACTTCGATCGATACGGTCTTCAGGTACATTTCAGATGTGCTGTTGATCATGCCGGCCCCGATTGTGATGGTGATTCTGGGTGCCCGCTTTCATGAGCAAATCACTCCATTGTATTTCGGTTTGCTGTACGGGCTGTTCGCAGGCGGCAGTTATGTGGCGATTGTGATGCGCTCCCAGGCGCTGACGATTATGACGAAACCCTTTATCTCGGCTTCCTGGGTGTCAGGGGCAAACGCCCGGCGGATCATTTTCACCCACATGGTCCCGCATATGCTGCCGCTGGCTGCAGTGCAGATGATGCTCACCGTGATTGGGGCGGTCATCGCCTTCGGTTTCATCGCCTTTGTCGGGATCTCCCGGGCTGGGTTGAACTGGGGGTCGATGATCTACCAGGCGTTCACCTTTTCAATCAATATGCTCGGCAAGACCCCCTGGCTGCAGATGCTGTCACCCGCCATCGCCTTATCGCTTTTTGCAGCTTCGTTCTATTTTGTATCGCGCGGCCTGCACGAGATCGCCGAGCCGCGCCTGCGTAAAAGGTGAGGCTTTCACTCCTGCTGGATGACGGCTCGGCTTTTACCGGCGATCTGACCCATCCGGCGCTGGTAACGGAGCAGCAAGCGGAAATTGTGACCCGGAGCTGGGACTTGCTGCATGAGCGCGGCGCCAGACGGGTATACCCGGGGCATGGGCCTGTCTTCACATTGAATGTTTGAACTGCAACTCACCTCGCAGGTGCATCACACTATGAGATAGGTTGGTGCGATGCACTTAACAAGTGCGTTGCACCTCATGCTAGAGTAGTTAAGTGCAATGCACCTTAAAGGCAACGAGGATTAATATTTATATCTGCTCAATAGATATTTCCCCCCACTTCTTCAAATAGTTCTCAATTTCTAAGGGCATGTAACAGGACTTAAAATAGTCCAATACAAATTCTTCATATTCCGCAGGTGATTGAAAATTATTTACAATAAAATCCCGGTCCACAATTTCGCCGCTGCGAGAGCCAATGCATTCAAAGTAATTGGAATAATGCCACTGCCTAATTTCTTTTACCAATCCATGATTGATAGGGTTTACATGGATATAGCGGCAAATGTGCAAAAGCTGGCGGTTATCCTGGATCAACACGACTTTATAAGGGCCTTCAAAAATAGTCCCTGATCGCTGATATCGTTTATTGAAGGCTTTTGAATAACTGTTAAACACTCTTTGAGGAAGCATCCCAGCCGGGTTATCGTTGTCCTGACGGATTAATAGGTGGTAATGGTTAGGTAGTAAACAGTATGCAAGCACAGAGAGGTTTAGTTCTGTTTTGTATGATTTTATTTTCTTGATCACAAAAAGGTAATTATCGTGCTCCCGAAAAATTGCCTTTCGATCAATACCGCGGTTGTAAAAGTGATAGAAGTGGTTTTTCAGGAAAGCCGGTCTTCTTGGTTTCATTATGTTTTTTAGATTATAAGTTGTTTTGATTCAAAGGCTGGTGTTTTGTAAAGCAAGCCTTGGTGGAAGTAGAGTAAGTGCAACGCACCTGTCAGGTGCATCGCACTATAAGATAGGTTGGTGCGAAGCACTTAAAAAGTGCGTTGCACCTTAAACAAAAGGAGTCAAGTGCCATGCACTTAAATTTATAACAGGTTATTTTTGGAGCGCCAGTTTCGTTTCTCACTCCACCGGGACGACCACGATCTCCACATCCTTTGTCGGGGAACCGCCGGTGATGACCGGGGTGTGGGTGTCGGATATAAACAGCAGCTGGCCAGCGTTGTCTTCAATCCGGACAGACATGCTGTAAGAGTGGTTTTCCTTTATCTCACCCGGGTTATATTTGACTTCATAGGGTATTGGTACCTGCTTACCCTCAGCCTGGATAACCTGCTCGCCGAGCACCTGCGCCGGGGCGTCCGCCAGCGAAACGTCCCGGATCTGGACCGTGATGACCGCCTCGGGCGGCAGGGCGATCCTCTGGCGGTAAGTGACCACTCCGGCCACGCTTTGTTCACTTGATGAACAGCCCGCCGCGCTTGATAGGACCATTATCATTCCAAGACAAAGCATATAAAGTGTCGTTTTTAGCAAATTGCACTCCTGCCTACATGGATAATTATCCCAGCCCAATTATAAAACAACCCAATTTAATGAGAATCCTGGTTAAAAAGCCTGGCGCCCGGTTGATTTGATATACCGGGCGCCATTTTGTTCGGGCGAAGCTGAGCGGCAGATCAGGTCGCGACCGTCCAGCTTCTCAGGTGAAAATTACTCAGCCGGGACCTGGTACTCCTGGTAGGCTTTGATACCCTTTTCGAGCTCCCATCCAAGCAGGTTCTCGGGGGTGTCGACATCAACCATTGTGGAGGGTGTGATCACAAGCACAGGGACGGTGCCGCCATTTAATACGGTTGTGACCACCTTCAACAGCACGCCCGACTCGTAAGTGGGCGAGTTTGAGTTGGTGGCAATCGCTTTGCCGTCCATAACGCCTTCGAAGTCTTCCGGGCGGCCGTTGTGGGTGATGATCTTGATCGGGTCGTTCAGCAGGCCGGCATCCTCCAGGGCGCGCAGTACGCCCAGGTAAATATCGGCATTCATGGCGTAAACCATGTCGAACTCGCCGTCGTAATTGGTCAGCCAGTCGCTCATGACGTTCTGGGCTTTCTCAGCGTTCCAATCGGCAGGCGCTTTCTGGACGATCTCGTTGTTGGGACCCAGGTTGGCTTCGAAACCTTCCTCAAACAGCTCAACAATGCCCTGTCCGAGAGTGCCTTCCACAATCGCGACCTTGGAATCGGGGTAATTCTGGGCGATATAGTCTCCGATCATCCCGCCCATGACCACAAAATCGCCCTTGACGGTCGAGGTGACCTTGCCGGGGCCATCCGCGGCGGTTGAGCCGACCACAAAGAAGGGTATGCCGGCTTCGTTGGCGAGCTGGGCGCCTCTCTGGGCTGTTTCAGCGGCGATGGTGAAGTCGATGATGGCATCGAAGTCCTGGGCGATGAAGTCCTCGATGTGGGCCAGCTCTTTCTCCGGCTGTCCTTCCGAGATGACAAAGGTCATCTCAACCCCGAAGTCCTCATTTTCGTTGATGTAATCCTCGACCATAGCGGCCGCGTCAGCCTGCATCTGGTAGTAAGCGTCCGGGGAGGTCTGGATGTAGCCGATCTTGTAAACCGGCTTTTCTTCCATCGGTTCCTCTTCAGCCGGTTCTTCAGCCGCTGGTTCTTCGGCTGCCGGTTCTTCAGCAGCGGGTTCTTCAGCTGGGGCTGCCGGCTGGCAGGCTGCCAGCACAAATATCAGTAAAACGGTCATTGCAAGTAAAATAATGCTCTTATATGTCTTCATTTTTTCTCCTTGTTCTCCTAGATTCTTTATATTTATTTTAACGTTTGATAAAAAATACTTTTTTTTATTACCTCCTTTTCCGATTCATGTTTGATTAACTGGAAGAACCCGATTTTCTCAGTGCGCCGATATTGCTGAGCGTCACCGCGATGATAATGATACTTCCCAGCATGACATACTGGTAGAAAGAGGGCACCCGCATGATGTTCAAAGAATTACGGATCAGACCGAGCAGGATAACGCCCAGAAAGACCCCCGGGATAGTGCCCCTGCCTCCGCCCAGGGCAACCCCGCCGATCACCGCTGCCGCGATTGATTCGAGTGGGTATGAGACTCCCATTGCAGGCTGCGACTGCCCGATCCTGGAGATCACGATCAGGGAAGTGAAACCTGCCAGCAGGCCGCTGACAGAATAAGCGAATATCTTGTTCAGGTCGATATTGATGCCTGCAAGGAAAGCCGCTTCCGGGTTGCCGCCGATCGCGTACAGCTTGCGGCCGTATTTTGCGAAGCGCATGACGAAATAGACAATGATTGTAATGATCAGAAAATAAACCACCGGGTAGGGGACGATCCCGGCGACCTTCCCGGTCCCGAACCAGCCAAAACGACCCTGCAGGTAGATATTATTGCCGTCCGAAATAATCAGTGCCAGGCCCTGATAAACGGTCATCAGCCCGAGGGTGGCGATAAAGGAATCGATCCTGGTCTTGGTAACGATGATGCCGTTAAAGATGCCTGCTAAAAGGCCGACCAGGCAGGCAAGCAGGATAACAAGGCCGTCGCTGAGGCCCCACTTGGCGGTTGCAATCGCAGCGACACCGGCTGCGCAGGCGAGCACGTTCCCTACCGTCAGGTCGATGCAGCCGGCGATCATCGCCATCGCGACGCCCATTGTGACAATCCCGAGGGTGGACTGCTGGTTAAGCACGTTAAAAAGATTCCTCTGGGTGAGGAAATTTGGATCAAGGAATGTCATGATGATTGCGGCAATAACCAGAATTCCAAGAAGGTAATAGACAGAGCGGTTGCTCTTGTTTACCCACCTGGACATCCTGTCATTGCGGTTGTTTTCCTCACTCATAAAACGCCTCCAATGGAGTAGGTCAGAACTTTCTCCTCGCTGAGTTCCTGCCGGCTGATTTCTCCTACGACTTCACCCTGCCTCATTACAATTACCCGGTCGCACATGGCGATCAATTCCGGCATATCGGAAGAGACCATCAGGATGTATTTGCCCTCTTTCGCCAGCTGGACCATCAGTTTGTAAATTTCCTCCTTGGAGCCAATGTCAATCCCGCGGGTCGGTTCGTCAAAAATAATGACATTCGAATTTGCATAAAGCCATTTCGCCAGGACAACCTTTTGCTGGTTGCCACCTGAGAGAAACCTGACTTCCTGGTACATGCTGGGGGTTTTGATATCGATGGCCTCGATGTAATGGTCGACATTCCGGGATTCGGCCCGTTCATTGATGAATCGTCCGCTTGAATTGGCCATATTGACCACTGATACATTCCATTTTAAACTGTGCTCGAGGATTACGCCGGTCTTCTGGCGGTCTTCGGTCAGCAGCGACAGGCCGGCCTGGATCGCCTGCCCGGGGTGGTTTATCTGGATTTCCTTTCCCTCAAGGACCACCGTTCCGCTCTGTTTCTGGTCTGCGCCGAAGAACAGCCTGACCAGGTCGGTCCTTCCGGAACCAACCATCCCGGCCAGACCGACGATTTCTCCTTTATGGATATCAAAGGATACGTCCCGGATGTCTCCGCCAGAGAATCCCTTGAACGAAACAGCTTTTGAATAATCCACATCCACCATTTCACGGGTGTAGAACATGCTCAGGTCGCGCCCGACCATTTCGCTGATGATCTTCTCCTCCGTGGCTTCCCCCTTCAAATGGGTGGCGATTTTATTGCCGTCGCGCAGTATTGTAATGCGGTCGTTGATGCTGAATATCTCTTCAAGGTGGTGGGAGATGTAGATAACCCCGATCCCTCTCGCCGCCACTTCTCTTACCAGGCTGAGCAGGTGGGTGATTTCGCTCGAACTGTAGGAGGCGGTCGGTTCGTCCAGGATGAATATTTTTGCCTCCATCGCCATCGCTTTGGCGATCTGGATGGATTGTTTCTGGGGGATGTTCAGATCAGATACCAGGGCATTCACATCCAGGTCAATCTTCAGGTTTTCAAGCAAGTCGTGTGACTTCTCCCTCAGTTTTCCATAATCAACCAGCCCGAAGCGTTTGGTCGGGTACTGGCCCATAAAGATGTTCTCCGCAACCGTAAGGTCAGGAGCCAGCGAGATTTCCTGGTAAATGGTCTGGATTCCAAGCTGGTGTGCGAGACCGGGGGTCAGGTAGGCGTACTCCCGTCCGGCGATGATGATGGTGCCTTCATCCGGCCTTAGGGCGCCGGACAGCATTTTAATGAAGGTCGATTTTCCGGCTCCATTTTCGCCGACCACGCAGTGGATCTCGCCGGCGTAGAGCTCAAAATCGACCTTGTTGAAGGCTTTTACCCCGGGAAAGCTCTTGCTGCAGTTCCTGACTTCCAGCAGAATTTCGGGTCCGGTTCCCTGCTGTTCGCCCTGACCTGGTTGTATGTCGCTCGATAACATTATTATGAGTTAGCGGCTGAGCCGGCATTCTACCGGCAGGTTTCCCGTTCCGGGGTGCCTGGACGGTTGTTTTCCGGCGAACTATTACTGGTAATCGACATGCTCCGGTTTATTTCCGGTATAGCAGTCCAGTTTCTTCAGAATGCCCCGGAAGTAGTTGCGGGCGTCGACATAACGCTCATCAACAATATCAAGCGTGCCCAGCTGGTGGCCTTTCATTATAATCGGCGAGCACTGCTCGTGCGAGAACAGGCCGTCGTACCCGATCTCTTTACAGGTCTTGATAAACAGCTCCCACGGCAGCGGGTCAATCGCGCAACCGGGGGTAACTTCCTCCCAGCCGTATGGTGCGCCGCCAACGGTCTTGAAGCTGGCGAGCGAGATAGTATGGGAGTAGACCATCAAATCTCCGATTTTGCGTACAGTTTCAACCACATCCTCGGGCTCATAGGATTCAAACAACGGCAGGTCGAGCCCGACTTTCAGGCTGTCCACGCCGACTTCTTCCAGCATGTGCAGGGTGTCGTCGTTGTTGCCGGTAATCTCAGGGTGGGTTTGCAGGGCCAGGGTCACCCCTTTATCCTGGGCGTAAAGGGCAACTTCGGTCAAAGCTTCGCGCACCTGGTGCCAGGCCTCGAGAAAATCCTCGCCCCTCGAAACCCGCCGCGAGCGGGCTTCAAACGCCGGCAGTCCGTAACCGTCATCCCCGTAGGGATTGCGGAAATAACCCCACAGGGAAGCCATCACCCGTACTACCGGGCTGCCCAGGTCAACCGCCAGGTCGATGCACTCACGGGTGTACATAATTTCCTTCTCGCGCGGGAAGACCAGCACATGGTTGCCTTCCACGAAATTGTTGCAGCAAACGATGCCGCCGACCTCCAGGTCCAGTTCCTGGTAGAGGTCAAGCAGGCGTTTACGCCGGTCGGCGTCCAGGTCCATCGGGAAACCGAGCGGCCGGTGGGCAAAAATGCAGGCGGCGTCGTAGCCAAACCTGGCGGCTCGGCGGACGGAATCCTCAAGCGATAACTCTTCGCCCTTCGGGGTGAAATATCCGCCGTATCCGATAACATCGAGACTTAATTTCATCTTGTACACTCCTTTTATGAATAAACTGTACCGGGATTGCCCCTGATCCAGGCAAACATACCAACATTATGACATTATATAGTATAATAATGTACAGGTCAATATTACAATACCAATTCTTTCTATTTGGATTATATCCATGAGAGAGTGCTAGCGGTCCATTAGTGATGTAAGGAAACGGCAGGCCATGCAGCAAATCAACCGGAGAAGCAAGGTTCCATATTACCAGCAGCTCTACGAAATCCTGTATGAAAAAATTTACTGCAGTGAGTGGCAGCCAGGCGACCAGATTCCGGCTGAACCGGAGTTAATTTCCCGCTACCAGGTCAGCCGCTCCACTGTCCGGATTGTGCTGGATATGCTGGTCAACAAGGGATTGATCTACCGCCAGCGGGGAAAAGGCACCTTTGTTTCCAAGCCGTCCGTTGAACAGGCCCTGGTGCGGATTGTTAATTTCACCCAGGACATGCAGCAGCGCGGCATCACTCCCAGTTCAAAGGTGATCTCATCGGAAACCCTCCCGGCTCCAAAGGATATTGCTGAAAAATTGGCGGTTTCCCTTGATGAGCAGCTGGTTATGCTCAAGCGGCTGCGCCTGGGGAATAACGAACCGATGGGGCTGGAGGAGTCATACCTGGTCCACCGCCACTGCCCGGGCATCCTGGAGCGCCACGATTACAGCAAGTATTCCCTGCGCGAATCCATCTCGCAGGACTACGGTATCCAGTGGTTGCGGGCCTCCCAGGTGATCCGGGCGGTTAATGCTTCCCCGGAAATGTCCAGGCTGCTGGATATCCCCTCCCGTTCTGCCCTGCTTTTAATCGAGCGGGTTACCTATTCAAAGGCGGATACTCCGATCGAATTCCTGCGGATCTATTACCGCGGCGACCGTTACTCCCTGTATAACGAACTCCAGGAGTAACCGGAAAAGCAGTGATCTGATTTACCCGGTTCTACCAGGTAAGATTAACCCACAGGAAGCCGTAGCCCTGTCCATCGACGCTCTCCCAGACATTCCGGGCGAGCTCTTCCCGCTCCACGACAGGGGCGAGTTCCTTTCGCTTCTGCTCCCAGGGAAGGCACACCCCGGGAGTCCTTTTCTGTTCTTTGAATTTGTAAACTGGTGCTTGCGGCCTGCTGTCTACCTGTTTGACTTTCTCCAGAGACGGGCTGGAACCGCTGCCCTGGCTGTAAACCCCATAGTCACGCGTAAACTCGATCATCGCTTCGACATTTTCGATCTTTGCATCGTTCATGATTAAAGCCCCGGCGTCCATTATGTATCCCCCGTCCCGGGCCACTTCGTCGATTATTTTTTTACAGGTCGCCCGGACCTGGTCGGGTGTGCCGTTGGTCAGGAGCATATTCGGGATGCCGCCGCTGATGCAGAATTTATCGCCCAGCACACGGTGAGCCTTGAATATATCGGTTTTATCGCAGTGGAAGATAATGCTCTTCTCCGGCAGGGTGGCGAAGGCCTCCAGGTGCTGGTCCCAGTTGCCTTCCGCGTACAGGATAATCTGGGCGCCTTTAGACCAGAGCGTTTCAATGATCGGCTTAAGGGTTGGGAAATAAATCTCGTCAAAATCGCGCCTGGAGATAAATGGCACGCAGCCGCGGTGCATCCAGATAATGGACGGGATGTCTCCGCTCTGGTCGGCTCCGCCAACCACCAGATTGCTGAGGTGAGGCACCAGCGCCTCGCAGGCTTCGATCACATTATCACGTCTCTGGTTGAGGTCGAAGCATAAGTTTATGTAGCCGCGCAGTTTATCGCCTAGGATATCCAGCGGGGCTTTAAGCACCGATCCGACCGCGGGTACGATCCCGGCTTCCACCAGCTCGACGTGCTTGGCGCCCCAGGTATTAAAAAACTGGTTATAAGCCATAATCCCGTTGATGAATGCCATGTTGTGGTCAAATGTCACTGGTGAGCCTACCGGCTGCATGCTGGTTGTGAAGCGCGCCAGCCATTTGTTCACTAAAAAGGCGGTTGGATCGTCGTTGAATTCGTCGTACTCGTCCGCTTTCAGGAAGGCGCCCTCTTCCGAGGAAGGTTCAGCCCACTGGTTGACCGAATCGACCGGGATTCCAAACCCCGGGAAAGTGATCCCTTCCCAGCTGAGGGCTTTCTGCATCCCAAACCAGTTGACGACCGAATTGGTCTGGATCGCATCGATTCCGGTCCTGACCGCAAATTCACGGTTGATATCGAACTGCAGTTCATGGTCCAGGGCGACTTCATAATTGTCATAGCCGCAGTATTTCGCCGAAAATTCTTCCGCAAAGATGCGCAGCGGCACCCGGTCAGGCTTACCGTTGTAATTTGCGGTTACGTACCTGGTCAGTCTCTCCTGGTATAAGGAATGGGCGTCTTCCGACATAAAAACCTCCGTGAACTGATTAATGCGGCGTTATTAAATCCGGCTGTAATTTTTCATTAGGGTGGTCATTGCGGTTGGATCAATTGCGGTCAGGCCAGTCCGAGCAGTTCTTTAGCGACATTAACCGCCTGGATTGCATCTTCTCCGTAACCGTCAGCGCCGATTTCTTTCACCCAGGAATTATCCACTGGCGCCCCCCCGACCATCACTTTGACCGAGTCGCGCAAGCCTGCCTGGCGCAGTCCTTCGACCACATCCCGCTGCTGGATCATGGTGGTCGTCAGCAGGGCGCTCACTGCCACGATGTCGGCGTTGACCTGGCGGGTTTTTTCCACAATCTGGCTGGTTGGCACATCGATACCCAGGTCATGGACCTCAAACCCGTAGGCCGACATTATCGTCCCGACCAGGTTTTTACCGATATCATGGATATCGCCTTCCACTGTCGCCAGCACCACCACGCCCATTTTTTGGCGCTCCTCACCGCGTTTTGCGATTTCGGGTTCCAGCACTGCCATGGCTGACTTCATCGCCGCGCCGGCGATAACCAGTTCGGGTATATAGGCGCTGCCGTTGCTGAAATTCTCTCCGACCTGCCTGACTCCGGCTGAATAACCCTTGTTGACCGCCTCCAGCGGGTCAATGCCGGCTTCAACCGCCCGGGTTGCCAGGCTGGCGGCTAGCTCCACGTTGCCGTTAATGATGGACTGGGCCATCTCTCTGTATAAAGATTCATTCATAAAGCCCTCCAAACAGGCAGCCATTTTATCCCATCATTATAACATACCAATGTTTGTTTTTTGCTGGAAAACTCCGCCTGATTTGTGGCGGTTTTTCACTCCTGACAGATTTGTAAAGTCCCTGAAGATTAGAAAACTTAATTTCTAATCTTAAACAAAAACATGTTCATATATAATGTATTCGTAATATAAATTTAAACAAAATCTAAAGTTGAAAGGGAATTAATAAGCAGGACTCCGCTTTTCTGAGGGAAAAATTTATAAGAAAATCAGGCTAAATTTTCCGGCAGCGCATCGATTTCAGCAAAAAGTAGACGTTTGTAGGATGGCAGGATTACCGCATCAACCGAAGCGGTAAAGGAGGTAGATGATGAACGTTCGCAGAAAACAGTGGATCGCAGCCTTATGCGTACTGATCGCAGCCGCGGCTGTAAGCGCCTGTTCCGTGGTTGCTTCCCCCATGACTGTTGTAGACATTCAGGCCGAGATAGACAAAGCCGTCCAGGCGACTGTAATTGCAATGCAGGTGGAGCAGCAGGTAGCGGACAGCTCGCCCGAGCCTACTGCTACTGCGACCGAGGTCCCGCCGACCGCGACACCCCTGCCGACTGCTACTGCAACCGCAACCGAAACTTCCTCCAGCCCAACAAATACCCCGCCCCCAACCGCGACCCAGATCCCAGAATCGGGCTCTAACCTGGTTATCTGGGCGGACGCCAACACCAACTGCCGCCTGGGGCCGAGCAAGGCTTACAAGGTGGACGGCTATCTTCTGGTCAACGAAGAATCCACCGTGCACGGGCGCGACGATGGCAAGGACTGGTGGTATATCGCCAACCCGACCAAGGACGGCAAGTACTGCTGGGTGTGGGACGAGACCACCAATGTCGAAGGGGATGCTTCCTCCGTCCAGGTCGTCACCCCGCCTCCGCCGCCTAAGCAGTCATACAACTGGCAGAACTATGGCTGCTACAGTTATTACGGCTGCCCGATTGGGATGAAGGTCGATGGAAAATACAATAAATGGTATGACCTGAAAGTATGCGGGTGCGGTAAATACGAATTTTGCGAGTACCCCAAGAACTGCTGGTCGAAAAACGTATCGGACTGCTGCAAGCAGGACCTGAAGAAATTCTGCAAAAAATTCTGCTGGCCCAATTCGTGCAAAAATGACTGGCGCTATATCGGCCAGTGCCAGCCGACCTGCTGCAAGTGGTGATAAATTCCGCAGAAATGCGCGGGTGCCAGGCACTTTCAAAGTGCCTGGCACTTTTTGGTTAAATTGAAAGGAATCGATCCATCCGCTGGCGGGTATATTCCGCCCGGCAGGGCCTGCCAGCCAGTTCGAATTGGCGGATCAGAATCTGCCAGCCCTCTTTTTCAACCTGGCCTGTGTCGTAAAAGAGGCGCTCCAGAGCGACCGCCCGGGCCGCCAGGCTGTTCTCACTCTCCCCCTGGAACTGCGGATAGACTGACGTGCCCGCCAGGCGTTCAGCGGTATTCCTCAGCTCGGCTATACGCGGAAACCAGTTCGAAACCCGGATGTGATGCAGGGCGGCTCTTTCCAGCAGCCTGGAGGGGATGTCTGCCAGGTTCTGGATGTACAGTTCGAGTGTGTCTCTGGTCCTGCTCTTTTCGGGATATGCCTGGCTCAGCAGGGTGAGCACATCCAGCACCTGGTCCCTATTCGCCATTTTTAACCTCCACCCTCATCTTCTGGATTGTTTCAAGCTGGGATTCCGGCTGCCGATTTGCGCACACCCGGCAGTGTTCGGGGCCGCCGCGTTTATACATGTCGAGTATCCCGGGGATGTTTTTTGGGTTCCATTTGTGGGATAACCAGTGTTCGACCGAGCGGTACCAGAGGTTATTGTCCGCGACCTGCCGCAAAATCTCGGTCCGCTGGACCTGGTTGGGCTTGATTTTCGCCAGGTTCCGGTATATCGCCACGGGGGACGAATCAATTTCGGGCGGGCTGCCAGCCGGGTTAGGCGATCCTGGCGGGGAACCAGACGTGTGGCCCCCCGGGTCATGGGCATGAAAAGACGCCAATCCGGAATCCGGGACGGGTGATTCAATCTCAATATCCCTTATGTTATGGTGATCTATTCTGGCGGAAGAAGGAGCAGGCTTTTCCGGTTCCCCGGATTCAGGACCGGCAAGAGGGGAAGGCAGACCATCGGGGAAGCTGATGATGAGGGTGCCGTTCTCAGAAGAGCGCCAGCGCAGAGCGCCCCAAGACCTGAGAAGGGCCATGTGCCCGTAGATGGTCGACCTGCTCTTAGCAAGCATCTCCTGTAGCTGGGCCATGCTGAGCTGAGGCGTTTCAGATCTGCCCCAGGCCAGCCCGCGCAGTTGGATCCAGGTGCGCAGGGGATGGCTGCTCAATAATGGATCGTAAATTAGTTCTGAGGGCACAAAAACGCCGCGCGGCGGGAGCAGGGGTCGGGGCATGGGCAAGGATATCTACCGGATTGATGACTGTAAAAAAATTTCACCTTGAACAAGCTCTGGTGTGGATTTTACCAGAAAAAAAGAACAATTGTTCTATTATTTTACTCGTTCGGATAAAAATCACCCGTTGGGCTAGGGAGGCAGAAGAAGGCAAATAAAAAAACAGCGCCCGGTTTTTCAGAATACTTGAACGGGCGCTGTTTTGGTACAGGCAGTTTTTGATGCTATTGGCTCTTTTTTTTCACGGCATGGATTCAGTCCACCCAGGTCTGTTGAATTTCAGCCAGTTCCTGGTTATTGGTGCAGGTTAATTTCCGCCGGATGAACTGCCTCCTTTGTTGGAATTCCCGTCGGACCCGCTGTTCTGGTTTCCTGCGCCGTCCTGTCCCTTATCCTGCTCCTGGTTTTGCTGCTGGTTGGAATTGGATTCCTGGGACTGTTCGGTCTCCCTGTTTTGAAATTGGAATTGATTCTGGAGGGTCTCCTGGTCCTGGTTGCTATTCTGGTTTTGATTCTGGCTCTGGTTTTGATTTTGGTTCTGATTCTGAATTTGATTCTGGTCGCCTTCGGGTGACGGGTTGGTTTCTTGCTGGTTGATCCTCAGGCGGACCTGCTCCCGGACCTGTTCCATCGTTTTAAGCATCAGCGCCAGTTGGTTTTGGTTTGCAGAAGTTTGATTCTGCGTCTGTGTTTTGGCCTGGTTCAACAGTTGCTGGTGCAGCCCAAGCTGGGTTTGGAGTTTGGTCATCAGCTGCGACCTCAGCGGTTCATCCAGTCCGTTTGCAGCCTGAAGGGCGGTTTGTAGACTGTACTGGTATTGCTCTGGCAGTTCAGGCGGGATCTGGAGACCGCTCTGGGCTAATTTTTGGGCTTCCTGTACCCGGCTGTGGGCATTGACCAGCGCCCTTTCGGCGAGCATTTCCGGACCGGCAGCCAGCGAGAGCTGCACGTTTTCCCAGGTGGTTTTCAGCGGGTAAAGCGGTGTGCCGGGCAGGCTGGATTGGGATGCATCCACCCCTCCGATCGCTAAAGCGAATATCGCCGACAACGTTATTAAAATGGTCGCTAAACCTGTCATGTTGATCTCCTTTCGAGCTGGAATTTTTGTGGACAGCAAATTAATAAAACCTGCCGTCCATCCCTTAAGACGTGCTGGGCTCGTTTGAGATACGGGTTCCGGTTTCAGCTGGCCGGCCCGGGTTAGAAACGCTGCCCGGCCGCGTTCCCAGGATTCTCTATCTGGGGCGGGGATCTCAACCAGATGTGAAAGGGCTCTATCAACAATTTCAAAATTTTGGTCAGCGGTATTTTTAGAATTGGACATCTTCTTTCTCCAGAATGCGCCTTAGTGAAGCCAGCGCCCGGTGTTGCAGGGCTTTGACCGAGCCGACCGTTTTACCTGTAATTTCGGCAACCTCTTCATTGCTTAATCCTTCTAAGAACCTCAGTACAATAATCTGCTGCTGCAAATCGGTTAATTTCCACAGCGCCTGGCGTACAAGATCAGTTTTCTCAAGTTCGAGAACCCGGTCCGGTCCTTTATCCGGGTCCACCAGGCGGGCAGAATCGATTGGCAGGGGGTCCTGCACAGGCGCCCGGCGGTAATGGTCAACAACCAGGTTGTGGGCTACCCGGTAAAGCCAGGCGGAGATGTTCTTTTCCGGCCCGCCGCCATTTTTTAACGCAGCCAGCAGCCTGTAAAAAGTCTCCGAAACGATCTCCTGTGCGGTCGATTGGTTACCTGTGAGCCGGCAGGTGTATCGATAAATCGCCGGGGCATATGTGTCGTAAACCTCCGCGAGAGCGAGTTCATCCCATCGTTGCAGGCGGTCTATCAATGAATCCGAATTAATCACTCACCTCGTTAATGTAAGACGTTTTAAATTGAATCCGGATACGGTATAAAAAAATTTGCATCCAAAAATTTAAGAGATCTGATATTATCATTTTTTAAAAAAGTAAAAAATAACAACGGGTTGTTAAGGGCTGGCTTCAAGTATGATAAATTCAACAATATATATCCATATAATATTGGTAGCTTCCGGGAGTTTTCAGACCAGTTCAGGTTGACCAGCCCGCCGTATTTTATCCGGCGGATCCTTTTCCTATTCCTGGCGCCAATCGGAAAGATGGGCGGTTACAGGGCGGTATATCCCGAGTACAGCGGGGTGGATTCATAGCGGCAAGACCAACCTGAAAATTGCGCCGCCCTCAGGGTGGTTGCTGGCTGTCAGCGTTCCCCCATGCGCCTTCGCCAGTTTCCATGCGATCGCCAGGCCCAGCCCGGTGCCGCCGCCTTCCCTGCTTCGGGAAGCGTCTTCCCGGTAGAAGCGCTCGAACACATGCGGCAGGGCTTCCTCCGAAATCCCCGGCCCTGAATCGCGTACGCTTATAAAGGCAGCATGCTTTTCGGCGCCGGTCTCCACCCACACCGATCCGCCTTCCGGTGAGTAACGCAGGGCGTTCTCGATCAGGTTCGCCAGAATCTGCTCAATCCGGTCGGGGTCCGATTCCAGCTCTGGGACCGTATTTTTTGAAGTAAAAGTCAGCCGGACATTCTTTTGCCTGGCACGCTGCTGGAAACGCTCAACAGTACCAGCCGCGAGTGAATTAATGTCTGTTTTTCTGAATTCAAGTCTTAATTCTCCGGCATCCGCCAGCGCCAGGGTCCGTAAATCAGCGACCAGCCTTTCGAGAAATACGTTCTGTTCCAATATAATCCTGATATTCTCGTCCGATCTGGACTCGACCCCGTCCAGCATCGCTTCCAGGTTGGCGCGCTGCACCGCCAGAGGCGTGCGCAGCTCGTGGGCGATATCAGCCGTCATCGCCTGGCGGCGCTCCTGCTCACCTTCCAGAGTGGCAGCCATCTGGTTAAAGGCGCCCCCCAGCGCTGCAATTTCATCGTTTCCGCTCACATCCACACGCTGGCTAAGATCGCCCTCTTTCATTTTCATCACCGCGCCGGTCAGGATTCGCACCGGGTGCAGCAGGAAAACCGTAAGGATGAGCGCCAGCAGCAGGGCAAAACCAGCCGCGATCAGGGCTGCGTTAATTGAAGCCCTGTTCAACCGCTCCAGAAGGCTGGTCTCCAGGTCGCCGGTGAACTGCTGGCTGCCTGGTGAGTAGAGGTACCCGGCGGTGAGTCCATCGACGACCAGGGGTACCGCTGCATTCAGTTGGTCGGGCTCAATTGTCCCCCCTATCCCGGAGTTGTGCGGGTCATAGACCAGGCTGCCGCGATGGTCGTAAAGCTGGAAGGTCTGGCTTCCAGCCCCTCCCTGTCCGCGCCCGCTTCCCTGGCTGGCTCCTGCTCTTCCCCCGAAACCCTTTCCGGGGGTTTCGATTATTTCTTCGACCCCCTCCCAGGAGCCTTGTTCCTGGTAATAACTTTCCAGTGCATCGACAAGGCCTTCTGCCCCGTAAATACCTCCCCGGTAAATAAACGCCCTGACCTGCTGGACGGTCTCCTGGCGCGCAAAGTAAGCCACGGACAGCAGCGTTACCAGGATAACAGCAGCGAAGGAAAGGAATAACTTGAGCCGCATCGTATTCTGTCAGGTTTTTGGCATCCGGTAACCTACACCGAATACCGTCTCGATATAGCGTGGTTTCTTCGGGTCCGCTTCCAGCTTTGCCCGCAGGTTCTTGATATGGGCATCGATTGTCCGTTCGTAACCTTCATAGGCGTTACCCTGGTAGGCTTCCAGCAACTGCAGGCGGGTGAACACCCGCCCGGGCTGCTCCGCCAGGGTCAGCAGGATTATAAATTCCGCCGGGGTGAGATTTAGGTTCTCTCCAGAGTGTTTCACAGTGTGGTCTTCAGCATCGATCTCCAGGTCATTTACCTTGAGGTATTGGCTTGGTACCTGGGCTTTGCCTGCCCTTCGCAGGACCGCCCGGACCCGGGCGACCACCTCGCGCGGCGAAAACGGTTTGGTGATGTAGTCATCCGCTCCCAGCTCAAGCCCGATCAACCGGTCGGCTTCCTCCACCCGGGCGGTGAGCATGATAATCGGTGTATCGCCTTTTCGGCTGATATGGCGGGCGACATCCAGGCCGTCCATGCCCGGCAGATTGAGATCCAGGATTACCAGATCAGGATGGGCGCTCCCCCAGATTTCCAGACCGGCATCGCCGCGCCCTGCGGCCAGCACCCCAAATCCTGCGTTTTCAAGATAGGAACGCAGGATTCGGACCAGTTCGCTTTCATCTTCAATGATCAGGATGGTTTGCATTGGTTAATTATACTTGTCAGGGGCGGGTAATATCCCGCCCCTTGATCTATCGATACAACGGTTGAGTGAAACTGAACTGTACCAAATTCAGGGTTTTCAGGTGCCCTGGTTGGAGGTATCCCGGTTCTGGCCATAACCGGAGGAATTACCACCCCCGCCCTGGCCGCGGCCAGCCCACATCGGACGGCCGCCCTGCTCCCGGAACAAAAATTGATCGCCGCCGGCTGAAATCGAGACAGCTTTAAACTCGCCGTCTTCCTCAAAACCGGTCAGGCTGACCTGCTGGTTCAGCTGGAAGGTGTAACCCATCTCCTGGGCATAGCGCCAGGCGCGGCCTTCGATGATGATATCTCCGGCCCCGGTTGTGGCAATAACCAGCATCTCCGGGGTTACGCTGGCCACTGTACCTTCAAGAGTTGCGAGAGCCGGGAGGCTTTCGGAATATTCAGGATTCCAGCCGCTGGAATTCCTGCCCTGGCCGCCGCGTCCCCCGCCCTGACCCTGGCCCTGGTTGCCGCCCGGGTTGGCGTCCTGGTTCTTCCAGTAACCGGAGCCCCCGCCCTGGCCTGTACAGTCTCCCTCTTGATTACCTTCGAGGCGGTTGGCTCTTCCCTGGCCGCCGCCGCCCTGGCGGTATTCGCCGGTCACGCCGGGCTGTGGGGTGGCTTCGGAGCCTGCGGTTGTCTCCTGTCTTGAAAGCGACCTCGCAACCGGGGTGCCGCTCTTGGCGACCGTGCGGTTGACCGCCCCGAAAATCAATACGCCGACCAATCCTGCAAACAATGTTCCTAACAATATTTTTTTCAACATGATATTTTCTCCATTATTTATATATTTTATTGATTTCAAAGATTTTGATCTGAACTAGATCAGGCATTCAACTGCTTTTCATAGCCGGGCCTGGTTTTTGGGCCGAGCACTTTTCGGGTAACTTTTGTGACCCATTTCCAGTGGATCGCGAAATGGGCAAGACCGGCGATTACAAGCACCACTCCCGACCAGGTGTGGATCAGGTCCCAGGTTGTACGGCTGAAGAGCAGGACCGGATCAGCAAGCGCTGAATCCGGCCCTCCGGGCACGAACAACAAATAAATGCCCGAAACTGCTGCCAGGATAAAAGACAGCCCGACTAGCACATTGACAAGCACATTAAAACGGCTGCGCTGGTTCAGGCTTTTATCCCTGGAAAACAATTCCTTGAACATGCGCCGGGTCATATTCACCAACCAGTGCCAGTGCAGGGGGACATGGATCAGGATTATCGCAATCATCAGCACGCCGGTCCAGGTGTGGATATCGTTCCAGGTATGGCGCTCGAACAAAATCCGGATACCGTAATACGGGTTGCGCCCGCCCTGATAACCTCCCACCGGGAGGAAAAGGAAATAAATTCCGGTTATGGATGCCAGCAGAGCGTTTACTATCAGGAAACTGTCAACCAGCCAGTTGTCGATGGTCTGCTTTGAGAGGTTGTCCCTGTTTATCATGATTTCACCTCGATTTAAAATTTTTACATCACAGCCCTGTTCTTTTGGGTTGGGCTGGGAACAAATTTAACAACCAGATATGAAGAATTTGTGAAGATGGTGCGAAGGGGTTGTGAATGTGCACCAGAAACCTGGGCGGGGCACTATTATTTGGACCTGCCGATCAGGAAGGTCCCGGATTCATCTTGAGTGCAATCCGCAATCGAGATGGCAGGTGGGGGTTAGCAGCGGATTGGTGACTCCCCCGGACCTGTCATTTCGACCGGTTTCATGTTCTTTATGAAACCGTGGAGAAATCCCCGGGGAGTCCGTATATTGGAAGATTGGGAAATCTGGCAGTTTTTTGATTCTTCGTGTAACGGTACGGGCTTGCCCTGAAACTAATAAGTTAATCGAAAAACCTCCCGCTGCGAAGGCACAGGCGGGAGGTTCGGAGTCCGGTTTTACAGGTGCTCAGGGCATCAACCCTGACTCGCTCAATAGGTCGTGGACTTCAATGAAGGTGTTTACCTGGGCGGCGCTGAGGGTGCCCCCCTCAATCAAGGCTTGCAGCGCCGCGCTTTCGCGTTCATCCATGCTTCCAGCCAGGTCTGAATGGGATACCATAAAGTCTTCGAGGGCTTCATGCACCAGTTTAAAACTATCCGCCTGGGCTTTGTCGATCAGCCCCTGGTCGAGCGCTTCCGAAAGCATCTCATCCTGTCGCTCAACCTGGAATGTTTCGACCGCCGCCCTGCCTTCGCGCCCCAGAGCCCGGATATAGTTCATCAGGTCCCAGATCTGGTCTTCTTCCAGGATGTTTTTCCAGGCTGGCATGGCTGTTTCGAATTCCGTACCGCCTTCGCTGATCCTCCAGAATAGGTAGTTATCAGAGAGCATCTGGCTGGTATGGGCGATCGGCGAGGCGGGCGGGTCAAGATTAATGCCAGCCGGGCCCTCGCCCAGCCCGCTCTCCCCGTGGCAGGAGGCGCAATGGGTCGCATAGAGCTCCCCGCCGCGCTGGATCGATCCGCTATCCGGTTCGACCGGGTTGGATAGACCGGTATAGGAGGAGGGGATTCTGGCGTGGTGGCGCATGCCCATGCCGGACCGCATCCCCATTCCCATCCGGGGATAAAGCTCTCCCTCTTGGGTCGTTTCTGCCAATTGTGCAGATTCTGCCAGTTGTGCAGATTCTGCCAATTGTGCAGTCTCTGCCAGTTGTGCAGTGTCTGCCATCGAAGGCTGACTGGAACAGCCGAATAGCAGGAGGGGGATAATTATCAACAGGAAAAACTTGCGCATAGGGGAACTTAAATTACGTGGCATCAGTTCAGACTTTCGCTGATCTGACTCCTCAGGTCCTCAACTGGCACATACATAACCCCGCCGTTCTCCGGGGCTCCGTAATCGCGGATCCAGGCGATCTTTCCATCCTCGTCCACCAGCACGAACGTGTGTCCGGGTTCGCCCGAGGCGACCGCCCACTGGAGAACATCGTATGCTTCAGATACGCTCTTATCGGTATCAGACAGAAGCGGAATATTTGTGATCCCGTATTCCTCAGCGCCGGCAACCTGTTCTTCCGGGGAGTCGAAGGCGATGCTTAGCAGCTGGACATCCATCCCCTGAAATTCGGGGTCGTTTTGCAAATCGACGATTTGCTGCATGCAGGGCGGTCAGCCCACCGCCATGTGGAAAAAGAGCAGGACAGGTTTATCGCCGGTGTAGTCACTCAGGGCGACTTCTCCGCCCGAGGATGCCGGCAGGGAAAAGCCCGGTGCCTTTACGCCGACCGCGATTTCCTCCGGTTCGCTGCTGCAGGCCTGTAAGCTGAGGCTGGCGGCCAGCAGGAAAATTATCATGTACAAAATTTTTAAACTGGCATTCTTGATGCTCATATATTATCTCCACAAAAACTTTTCTTAATTATAACAAACTAGATCAAGATTGCCATAATGTAAATTGCAAATTATTGAATTAATGATTTTTAATTCAGGGAGTAATTAATAAAAAAGGGAACAAAAAGGCGCTAACCTGCTGAAGAAGATAGAAAAAAACAGGAAAGAACGCCTGCCGTGAAGCTGTTCAGATCTCAGCAGGGTATTTTTGGCGAATTCCGTGCGGCTTACATACCCCCGGTCTGCTGGATCAACTCCAGTTGCTGGTCGCAGTTCCAGGCCTGGTCTGGCAGCGCTCCCACCACCCGGTGGGTGATGATTTCAGCCAGACCTCCAGCCTCCCCGGCGGAGGGGGCGTGCTGGTAGGTCACGTAACCCAGCCTGTAGTAATCTTTCCCGCCCTGGTAGCACCAGACTGTCCCGCGGGCGGTCAGGGGCGGCGGGATGAAGAACAGGTAATTGGGCGATATGCCCCCCAGTTCATCCGGGTAGACATTCGCCATCAGGCTGTATTCCTCGATCGCCTCCTGGATCCGGCCGGCCTGTTTTTCCGTTATGGCGTGTGGGTCAAAGGTCCAGGCGGCAAAATAAGATACCAGCGTCAAAACCGGCATGAGGACCAGGTAGACCACCGCCAGCGGGGCCCGTTTTACCCGGTAGAGCAGCACATAAAGGAGCATGCCGGTAACTAACACCAGAGCCAGGGCCGCAAAGGGCAGGTAGTCCTCGAGCGGGTGGGCAGTAGCGTTCACCAGCAGGCCTTCCTTAAAGAGCGCCGCGCACACCCCGAGGAAGAGCAGCCCCGCCAGGATAAATGTCGAATAGGGTTCTTCCCCTTCGGAGAGCGCCTTAAATCCGCGCTCAAGCGAGGCAGCCGCCACTACCAGCGCCAGCCCAGGAAGGACTGCGGCGGTGTTCAGGGCCTGATATGCCCCCCGCAGCAATTCAATTGAATAGACTGCAGGGTTGGCGAACAAACCCAGGGTGTCCATGGCTAACAAGCCCAGCACTAGCAATCCCCCCAGGATAAGCAGGGTTTTGCTGACCCGGCGGCATAATCCCCACAACCCGGCGACCAGCAGGGCCGCCAGCAGGATCAAAACCGGCAGGAATGGGTTCAGGAGTCCGCTGAGGGCGATCACCCCCAGGAGAGCCAGGACCAGGGCGCTGATCAGTACCTTCATGCGCATCCAGAGCGCTACCAGGTCGCGGATGTGATAAAACAGCACCGCCAGCAGACCAACCAGGCTGGGCAGGAGTAGTAATTGGAGAAAACCGGGCTGGTTTGGGCGCAGCACGCTCCAGGTGATCAGCGCGGCCGGCGCCAGCAGCAGCGCTATCCCCAGGCAGTACAGAGCCCAGCCCAGGATGCGGTCCTGGGGCTTGAAGATGCGCACCACCCATGAGCCAACCGCAAGTATCAGGATCGCGGGGAAAAGCGTCAGCAGCGCCAGGGTCGATATTAGCATGGAGTACCTCCCGGGATTTGAGGTTTTTGATTCTTGACCGGCGTTTCCGCCAGGCCTAATTATAGCCGAGACCAGTTAAATCCGGTCTTATTCAGGGGGTATTTTCGGGGTATAAATTATCCGCTGGGATTTTGTCCCGCGCAAAGCCTGTTGGTGTAAAATTGACGGGCTGGTCAAAAAAAGGGATCACAGCTGCCCTGCCAGTTCAACTTTGGAGGGGACATCCAGAAAATGTACGCGTACGGTATCGAACACGAAGTCGCCTTTGTGCGCCCTGAGGGGGTTTTCGCAGATTTCAGCAATACCACTTTCGAGGAACTGGACAGGATCATCCAGCGCTTGCCAGCCTATCCCGGCGATTACCCCCAACTGCGGATCGGAGACGCCGGCATAAAGGTCAAGCGCTGGTATATCGAGGGGTTTGAGCGTTTCGAAGACTCGCCTGACCCGGTCGGGTGCGTGCCGAAGGGGATCGAAATCCGCACCACAGTCCACAGGAGTATAAAGGAGGCTGTGGAGGAACTGCGGGAGAGCTTCGAACTGCTCAGGGATACAGCCGCGCATTACGGCTTTCAACCCGCCCTGGTGAGCTACAACCCCTTCCAGCCTTTTTTCAAACCGGACCCGCCCCTGAACGATTTTGAAATTGCCCGCCGCAGGAGTTCCCCGGAAAAACAAACCGCGGAGATACCGATGGTGACATACGGGCCCGACCTGAATATTTCCGTCCGGGGGCTCACGGTGGGAGACCTGATCGACGCGGGCGCCAAATGGACCTATTACAGCCCGTACATCGTGCCTTTCAGCTTCTCTTCGCCCTTCTTCTGTGGGGGATTGTGGGGACGGGACCATAATTGGGGCGGGTATTCCTACCGCACCTTTGTGCGCACCGGGCGCAGACCGGCAGCGCTGGTATTCCTGGAAAATAAATCTGACCTGGTCGAGTCCAGCCCGTCGCTGACCAAGATCGCCCGGGTGGAAAGGGAAGCCGGCCGGATTGAGTTTAAAGCCTTCGACAGCTGCGCCGATTTTGAGCTGTACGGGGCGCTGCTGGCGCAGCTGAAAGGCTTGCTGCTGGATGATTCTTTAAAAGGAAGGAGAATAACTCCGGAAGGGGAGATGCACCGGATCTCGGCGATGGAAGGGTTTGATAATGAAGAGATTTATTCCGGGGCGCGGGATGTGGTCAAGGCAGCTGAAAAGTCCCTGCAGGACGACCCGGACCGGAGGCGCCTGGCGCTTCTCTCCCGGATGCTGGAGCGCCGGGAGAACCCCGCTAAAAGGATGGTCGAAGGTTATAGGAAGTCGGGATCAATAGAAGATACCATCAGAGAGGCGTATCAGGAGTAATTTAAAATTCCTATGTTAGAAAAATGGCAAGGTCATAATTCCTCAGAAGGATCAATATAAGCCAGGGCAGTATATATTGAAATAGAAAATCATGGATGAAGATAAATTCCGAAATCTGAAGAGACCGCGCTATCCCATGCCGGATTTTGTCAGAGAAGCGCTCCTGGGCCGCGGTCTGATGGATGCCTACAGGGAGAGGCCGGCTTACCAGCAGAATGATTACATCGGCTGGATAACCCGCGCTAAACGCCAGGAAACCGTCGGAAAAAGATTGGCGCAGATGCTGGATGAGCTGGAGAGCGGGGATAAGTATATGAATATGCCTTACCGCCGAAAATCTTAAGATCTGAAATATTAACTTAAATGAAGTTATCTGGTTTAAATTAGATCGGATTGGTTCTGCTGTACATTTGGAGAACCTGAAAGTACCTCCCGGCAACCAGCTCGAAGCCCTGAAAGGTGACCGGAAAACAGCAGGCGCCGGAGGACTGCCCTGTAACCCAGACACCGGATCCGCGGTTCACACCAACCTGATTGTCCGGGTTTGAGGTAGAAGGATATTTCTGGTACGGGAGCGACGGTTACGACTGGCAGGAAGAACCTCAGCCGGACCTGGAGGTGAGAGGGAGGCGCCTGGATGGGGACGCTCCCGCCCTGGGAGCCCCCGCCGCCACCAACGCCCACACTGATGAATTTGGCTCATCGATGCTGACGGGCGTGACCATTCCAACCGGTGGCTACTGGGAGATTACCGGTGAGTATGGGGGGGAGAGCCTGGCTTTTGTGGTAAGGGTTTCAAATTGAGCAAGTGGAAGTATAAACATCAATATCGAACGATTACAACACCTGAGAATGCTGGGTAAACTGATTGTCATAACCTATACGATCGGAAATCCCCTTTCACTGAATTTATCGAAAATATTCAAAAATACTTGACTGGCAATAATTAATTTTTATAATATATTGGGTAATAAATAAATCTTGCCAGTTAATTTCGACGGGATTTATTAACACAAAACGAACGAAACCAACCGGTCAACGCAGCCGCATTCACGCCCAAAATTACAACCATATAAATCTGATACACAAAGTAGTGTTTTCAGTGATACAGGAGGTGCACGATGAAAAGTCAGCGAATCTGCCTGTTGATATCCATGTTAGCTCTATACTCGGCAATTGCAGCGTGCCAGTCTGAAAGTCCCACTCAACAAGCAAGCAGCCCTACCGAAATAGGTCCTGGAGAAATTGAATCCACTCAGGTTGTTACGAGCACTCCCCAACCAACAGCTACCCCGACAGTGACCTCTTTACCCGCACCAACCCAAACGGTACCACCCCCGTCGATTGACGGGCATGTCACGGCTGCGGGAAGCGGGGAACCCCTGGCAGAGGCAAGGGTGGAGATCAGGACTGGTCAGAACCTTGACGATCTGGTCGCATACGCCCAAACTGATCAGGATGGATATTTCCGGATCGATAACCTCCCGGATGGGGTGTACTATGCGCTCGCGTTCGCTGATGGGTACGCTAGAGAGTTGTACCAACAGGTTACAGCCCTCCAGGAGGCGACTGTTTTAAAAATTGAGGGAAGTCCACTGACTGGAATAAATTTCGCTTTAAATGACGGAGGCTCAATCTCAGGCGTGCTGACAATTGGCGGGGACCAGCCAGCGGCAAATGTGGTTGTGTCCGCGGTGGAGGCGAAATATGCTTGGGCTGATGTACATAAGTATCATGCAGCCAGCGATGAAAATGGATACTACCAGATTTCGCATCTCCCGCTGGGGGAATATGTGGTTGTGGTTGAAGATGTCGGCTACGCAACCGAATTTTACGACAACACATATTTCCTTTCGCTTGCGAAAATTGTGGAAGTGCGGCCGCCAGAGGAAATTGGTGATATAAACCTGCAGCTAGAGCCAGAGGGCAAGATCAACGGGGTTGTCATTGATGATGAAACCGGTGAACCGGTAACTAATAATAAAGTCCATCTAAATCTTAAAGGCCCTCCGGGAGCGCACACATGGGGGATTGTGGATGAAACGAAGAGCAGCAATACGTTTTCGATTGGCAGGCTGCCTCCGGGGAAATACCTGCTTTCAACCCGGTCAGAGGGCTACGCGGATGAGATATACGACCACAAAACCGGGTGGGAATTGGCGACCTACATCCAGTTGGAAGAAGGGGAAGAGGAAAGCGATATAACCCTCCGCATGCGTAAAGGGGGAACGATCCGGGGCAACTTATTTGATGTTGACGGTGAGCCGCTTGAAGCATTCCTGGTTGACGTGCAGCTGACAAGCACCGACCATGCCAGTGCGATGCCTTACCATACGGAAATGGACGGCAGTTTCTACTTCCATATGCCTCCCGGGACGTTTATCGTCTATTCAATGTTTGTACCAGGTTATGTCCCGAAATATTACGGGGACACATATTACCCCGAAAGCGCTAAGGCATTGAAGGTGAATTCCGGGGATAAATTGGAAGGAATTGATATATACCTGGAACTTGCCGGCAAGATATCCGGTATGGTATTTGCAGCCGATGGGCAGACGCCGGTGCCTGAAGCCCAGGTATATGCCTTCCCCCTGGATGCCAAGATCGGAGCAGGCGCAATAACCGGTCCAGATGGTGCCTATATCATTGAAGGGATTCCCAGCGGCAGGTACCGGATTGAGGTTAAAGTCCCGGGCAATCCAACGACATATTATTACCCGGGCGCGACCGACCAGTCCGAAGCGGACAGCGTGATTGTGAGCGCACCTGGTATTACGGAGGGGGTAGATATATCTATGCCTTAGTTCCCGTCTCTAACGCGGAAAGAATCAAGGAGTGTTGCTTCCGGTTCACAATTGAGGGGCGGCGGCCTGACCGATGTCAATCAAGGAAAGACATAGGGAGCAACGCTACTGTTTGTTTCCCTTTTACAATTTGAACCTTCTTAAATCCCATCCTGGCGGAGCGGTGAACTGGATTACAAGTCACAATGCAGGCCTTAAAAACGTAATGGCTATTATTACTTCCATCGCCGGGTTTGGGTTGAGAGGGGAGGCGAGATCAGCATGCTGGTGTTTAAGATGCTGCAGCGGAAGTAAAACCAGGTACAGGATTCCCACATAAATATAGTGATAGAATCCAGTACCCGGTCTGGATAATTACATCCTTTCGCTGGATGGGGATAACCTCCAAGCCCGGTTCGGCAGCATCCAGAATGGGTACCAGGGCATGGCGCGATGGGCCGGGTTGCCTACTATATCGCTGGGGAGAAAACAATGACTCAGGAAAATTATACGATCTACGGGTATCGCTGGGTGGTTCTGGGGGTTTTTATGCTGGCAATTGCCGCGAACCAGATTATGTGGATCACTTTTGCTTCGATCACCGGTCTGGCGGCGGATTATTATGGAGTGTCTGATCTGGCGATTGGTCTTTTATCCATGAGCTTTATGATCGTGTATATATTTCTCTCAATCCCTGCCTCGTGGACCATTGACACCTACGGACTGCGGGTTGCGGTGGGGATTGGGGCTGTGCTGACCGGCGTGTTCGGTTTAGCGCGAGGTTTGCTGGCATCGGACTATACCCTGGTGCTCATCGCCCAGATCGGGATCGCAGCCGCCCAGCCGTTTATTCTCAACGCAATTACGACAGTAGCCGCCCGCTGGTTTCCAATCCATGAGAGGGCGGCCGCATCCGGGTTTGGGACCCTAGCGATGTACCTCGGTATTGTTATTGGATTGATGCTCACCCCTTACCTTGTCCTCCACTTTGATATCAGCAGTACCTTGCTCTTATATGGCATAGTAGCGGCAATCATTGCTGTTCTGTTTCTGGTTTTTGCGCGCGAAAAACCCCCAACTCCGGCCTGCGCCCCTGAGCAGGAAGAGCGGTCACTGGTATTTGATGGCTTGAAGCAGACTCTCCGCAAAAAGGACTTCCTGCTGCTGATGGTGATATTCTTCATCGGGCTGGGTGTTTTTAACGGGGTGACAACCTGGGTTGAGGATATCCTCAGACCACGGGGCTTTTCAATCACCCAGGCCGGGATCACCGGCGGGCTGCTGGTGCTGGGCGGGGTAGCGGGTGCGCTCGTCCTGCCTGCCCTTTCAGACCGTGCCCGAAAGAGAGTGCCTTATATCATCTTTTCAGTGGGGGCAGCCATTCTGGGGCTTCTGGGCATCACTTTTGCCCAAAATTACATCGCTCTGCTGGCGGCGGCTCTTGTGATGGGATTTTTCCTGCTCAGCGCGGGTCCGATCGGGTTTCAGTACGGGGCAGAAATCGCCTACCCCGCGCCGGAGGGCACCTCAAACGGCCTGCTTCTGATGGTGGGGCAGTTCTCGGGAATTATTTTTATCATCGCTATGGATGTCTTTAAAGACCCTGGAACCGGTTCTATGACCGCCTCTCTGCTCGTGCTGGTCGCTCTAATGGTCGTTGGAGTGTTTCTGTCGACAAGGTTGAGGGAATCTTCACTGCTGGTCGGGGATGCGGGCACGGGAAAATAAAATGCCCGATGATTGATGAGAGAAATATAAATAATCACCCCTAAAATTACCCGCACTCTGTTTTTCACCCAGGTTGTGGTGTCTGCTGGCCTGATTATGATGGCGGCAGTCAATTCCATCGCCGGGATGGAACTCAGCGGTAGAGCCAGCTGGGCTGGCGTTCCCGGGACGGTGTTCCTGCTCGCGACCGCAGGCGTGACCCTTGCCTGGGGTGTCTTAATTGAACGGGCTGGCCGGCGCGGGGTTTGCTGTTTGGCCTGACTTCAGCGGCTGGAGGCTTGTTAAGTGGGGTTATCTTTGCCTCCCTGGGTTAGGCTATGATGGGATTCATCGGCGCTGTTCTGGCTCTTTTCTAGCTATTTCTGACATACTTGTGGTGGAACGCGGGCAGGGAAAACGAAAAGGCAGGCATGTGAGATAGGAGCAGTGGAGGAAAATGTGAAATTTATAAGAGCATAAAAAAAATTTTTTGCGGTTAATCGATTTAAGCGATTAATAAATTCTGCTGCTGGATTGGATTTTCCGTTTATTTACCAAGATTCCAGAATTTAATATTATCAATTCTGACGTATGCCTGTTGATCAGTAAGGTCTATGTTAATCTCGTTTTTCTCGTCTTTAGCATACCAATTATCAACGTCTTGAATAAAACCGATCAGTTTACCGTTTATATAAAAAGCAAATAAACCGCGTCTAGCTATTAATTGGAGTCTCATAGGTAACGCTATGTCCTCTTCAATTATCCTTCCTTTGAGAGGGTTTGTTACTCCTTCTATTTTCCAATCTTTATCGTAAGGATCATAGAAGAAAGAATAATCATCACGGGACCTGAACCCAATTTTGTTGTAATCTTTAACGATATTGGGTGTAACTTCATATTGAAGGACGAAATCGTGACCCTTGAACTGGTACCTGCCCAATTGATAATTCTCATTACCTGATAAGACCAGCTCGCCATCCCGAATGTACTCCGAAATTTTCTGAGTAACAGCTCTCCTTTTTAAGTAGGCCGTTTCATTTTTGGCTGTTGAAAAATCATCCTCAAAATCCGGGGTTCGTTCAGCGAGGGAATTCAGGATCAGTTCAGTCAGGTCTAGAACCGATTGCCTGCTAAACGGTGTCGCTGTGAGTGTCGGTGAGGGGACCGGGGTTGGAGAAGGCTTTGGAGTGGTCGAATCAACATCCGCGAAAAGAACTTCGGTGGGCTTATTGATCAACCTTGATAAGTTAGTATAACTATCGTAATTGTCCCTCAAATAGACAGCTAATGCTTCCTTGCCTATTATGGAAATCTCCACAACTTCTGCCTGGCTCTCGTCCAAAGCCAGGACCCGGTCGTAAGCAGCCAGGGCATCTTCGTACTTATCCAGGCGTTTGTAAGCTCCAGCCTGCTCGAAAAGAGCGGAGGCGTTTTCGTGATTTCGACCCAGGCTCTGTTCTAATACGCGCTTGAACAATGTGACCGCCGACTCGTCCTGTCCCTCAGAAGCCAGGCTCCTGGCCTGTAACCAGAACTGGATCTCAGTCGCCAGGCTGGGCGCGCCGCTGGCAGCCACCTGGCTCAGTGATTCTGCCATAACTGCAAGCAGCGCATTACCATGCTGGTCGTCCGGGGCGTGTTGGTACAACCCCTCAACGACGCTAACCAGTTCATCGCCCACGTTTTGGGGAGAGGAGAGTTGGAGCAGCGCCATTTGGACGTCCCGGGGTTGCTCAAAGAACAACTGGCGTGCCTGGGACTGGAAATCGCCGCCCAACCCAAATAACCCGGCCAGGTTGGTGAGGCGCACTTCTGGGCTGGCGCTCTCCTGGAAGCCCTGGGTGTAGGTCTGGGCCAGGACCTCTGCCGCCTGGTTTTGGGAACGCCAGTATAGGAAAGCGGAGGTCAAAATTGCAAGTATCGCCACGATGGTCATGGCAAAAGCCACTTTCTGGATGGTTGTTGCGCGGATATTATCGTTTACCCACTTCTGGTCGAAAACGCGCCGGTAGATGCGGTTGCGCGCCTTAAGATACCCTTCAGGCGTCACGCTCACCAATCCGGTGAGCTTCAACTCGTTCTGCTCTACCGAGCGTTCCTGGGCGAGGATGCGCTTGCCGCGCAGTATCTGCTTGTACAATCTGAGCGTCTGGTCCGAATCCGGGATGCCGATAGCCCGGTCGCGGATCGAGCGCAGATTGCTTTCTGTGCGGGCTTTCTCTCCCAGGAAGAGATCTTCGATCAAGAAGTCAATATCCACTTCAGAGATGCGGTTGATGGCCTGCGAAACCAGTTCGTGGCAAATCTTCTGGGTCAGGTAAGGCTGCCCGCCGGTCCAGCCCAGAATCCATTTGATGGTCTGGATACCCTGGCCTGGAAAGATGGATTCCATTACCCGGACGTAAGAATTGAGTTCGCTGATCTGAAAGTCGGTCATGTCGAGATCCACACCGATGTTGTAGGGAGTGCGAGTGCGTTCTTGGATCAGGTCGGCGGGACGGACGACGCCCAGCAGGACGAAGCTCAGACGCTTGAAGACCGGGTCACTTGCGCGGGCGTTGTATGCCGCCCGGATGGCAGCGAAGAAATCGTCCGTGAAGGCTATTTTTAAAGTAGTATCGATTTCGTCTATAAATACCACAATAGGCTCTTGTATTTGTTCGAGGACAACATTGCGCAGAAAATCGCTAAAGCGCTGGACCGGGCTCTGCTGGTCGAGGGAGGACCACCAGGACTGCACATCCAAATCCAGATCGAGGTCCTTGGTGATGCGATTGAGCAGCCCGAAATACCACTCAGAAGGCGATAAAGTAGTTCCAATTGCGGTCAGGTCGATGATTGAAGTGCGCACACCCTGCCTTTTCAGGTTGTGGGCAGTCCGCACCATAAGAGAGGATTTTCCCATCTGGCGTGCGGTGAGAACGTTGCAGTATTCGCCTGAAAGGGTTAATTCAAGCAGTTTTTCATCCGCGGGACGTTTGATATACGAGTCCGCATCCAGAGATAATGTACCGCCGACTTTGAAGAACTGGCTTATGGATACTGGATCAGGCATTTTTATTCATCCAGAATCCAGAATTTTACGTTGTCGACAGCGGCGTGAAACTGCTCCCCATACGAGGAGATGATGATCTGGTTAATATCATTCTCAACTTCCAATAGAACATGTAAAATTGTGAGCGGTTCATCATTCATGTAAACGGCGATCTTGTCTGCTTTTACCAAAAGGAGGATTTTGACACGTTTTTCTATTTCATCTTCGATCCTCCCCGTGTTGAGATTTATCTGTCCCCAATAATCAGTGGAATCTTTTATTGCCCAAATCCCAGTATCCGGGTTGAAGTGGAAAAGATATAAACCATCGAGTATATCAATACCCAATACACTGAGGTTTTTTGTGTTGTAAAGTTCAGCCTCATATTGCAGGGCAAAATCGTAGGCATTAAATTGCTGGCTGCCTAAAGAAAAAACCAACTTACCTTCAAGTTCCAGCTTCCCTTCAGATACATACTCCAATACCTCAACATCTTGACCATTAATCATCAGGTAACCAGGTTCTTGAATGGGGGTCGAAAAGTCATCTTCGAAATCCGGAGGACGTTCGGCGATGCTTTTCAGGATCGGTTTGGCAAAATCTTGAACCGCTTGTCTGCTCAACGGCGTCGCTGTGGGTGTCGGCGAGGGAACCGCGGTTGCTGAAGGGTTTGGGGTGGTCAAGGGAATTGCTGCAACCGGGATTTCAGTAGGCTTATCGATGAGTCTTGAAAGGTTAACAAAACTGTCGAAATACTTTCGCCAAAAATCCGCAAATACTCCATCACCCAGGATAGTCGTCTCCACAACTTGAACATGCCCCTCGTCCAAAGCCAGGACCCGGTCGTAAGCAGCCAGGGCATCTTCGTACTTATCCAGGCGTTTGTAAGCCCCGGCCCCCTCGAAAAGCGCGGCAGCGTTCTCGTGGTCCCGGTCGAGGCTCTGTTCTACCACCCGGTCGAAGAGTGTAACCGCGGACTCATCCAAACCTTGCCCAGCCAATTCCCTAGCCTGTAACCAGAACTCGATCTCAGTCGCCAAGCTGGGCGCCCCGCTGGCGGCAACCTGGCTCAAGTTTTCACCCATCACTGCCAGGAGGTCATTGCCGTGCTTGTCGTCCGGGGCGTATTGGTACAGCCCTTCCACCACGCTGACCAGTTCGTCGCCAACATTCTGGGGAGACGCTAACTGTAACAGGGCCTGCTGGTCATCTTGGGATTGTTCGAAAAAAAGCTGGCGAGCCTGGGACGAATAATCGCCGCCCAGCCCAAACATACCAGCCAGGTTGGTGAGGCGCACTTCAGGGCTGGCGCTCTCCTGGAATCCCTGGGAGTAGGTCTGTGCCAGGACCTCGGCTGCCTGGTTCTGGGAACGCCAGTACAGGAAGGCTGAGGTCAAAATCGCGGCCAGCGCCACGATGGTCATGACCACTGCTACCTTCTGGAAGGTGGTGGCGCGGGTGTTGTCACTAGCCCACTTCTGGTCGAATACGCGCCGGTAAATGCGGTTGCGCGCCTTAAGGTACCCGTCCGGTGTCACGCTCACCAGCCCGGTGAGCTTCAACTCGTTCTGCTCAACAGAGCGTTCCTGGGCGAAAATGCGCTTGCCGCGCAGCACCTGGCGGTACAACCTGAGCGTTCTGCCTGAGTCCGGGATGCCCAGAGCCCGGTCGCGGATCGAGCGCAGGTTGCTCTCTGTGCGGGCTTTTTCACCCAGGAAGAGGTCTTCGACCAGGAAGTCAATATCCACTTCGGAGATGCGGCCGATAGCCTGTGAAACCAGTTCGGAGCAGATCTTCTGGGTCAGGTAGGGCTGCCCGCCGGTCCAGTCCAGGATCCATTTGATGGTCTGGATCCCCTGGCCGGGGAAGATGGTTTCCATTACCTGGACGTAAGAATTGAGTTCGCCGATCTGAAAGTCGGTCATTTCGAGATCGACGCCGATGTTGTAGGGAGTGCGGGTGCGTTCTTTGATCAGGTCAGCGGGGCGGACGACGCCCAGCAGGACGAAACTCATCCGTTTGAAGACCGGGTCGCTGGCGCGGGCGTTGTATGCCGCCCGGATGGCGGCGAAGAAATCGTCGGTGAAGTCCAGTTTCAGGGTGGTGTCGATCTCGTCGATGAAGACCACGATGGATTCCTGAACCTGTTCGAGAACCACGCTGCGCAGGAAGTCGCTGAAGCGCTGGAGCGGGCTCTGCTGGTCGTGGGAGGACCACCAGGACTGCACATCCAAATCCAGATCGAGGTCCCTGCTGATGCGATTGAGCAGCCCAAAATACCACTCGGAAGGCGATAGAGTAGTTCCAATTGCGGTCAGGTCGATGATTGAAGTGCGCACACCCTGCCTTTTCAGGTTGTGGGCAGTCCGCACCATAAGGGAGGATTTTCCCATCTGGCGGGCGGTTAGGACGTTGCAGTATTCGCCGGAGAGGGTTAACCCCAGCAGTTCTTCATCAGCGGGGCGCCTGACGTACGAGCCTGCGTCCAGGGACAGCGTACCGCCGACTTTGAAGAACTGGCTGAGAGCTTCTGGTTCAGGCATTAATTGTTTTTTTGAAGTATTGTTCGTACAGTCCACAGCGCATCTTTACCCCGTTGGGCGAATCTTCTTTAACAAGTCCCGCTGCGGAAAGTCGGTAGAGAACGTTTTCATCCGAGACCTTGCTGGTCTCAATCACCTCCCGTAATCCTTCCAACAACTTGGGTTGTTGCGCAAGTTGAGAGAGGTAGAAATGTAAATGGCTCCGGAAAGGTCCACTTTCGCTGGAGGCGATTTGCTCCAGCTGCTTCCAGGTGAGCCCTTTTTCTATCATAGTGTAAAACGCCTGGCGGGTCAGGTATGGGTGCCCACCTAACAACGACATCACGCCCGGGATTTCCTCCTCCTTTAGTGGAGTTATTTTTCGCTGCATATATCGCTGGTTGAGGTCCTGCACCTGTTTATGATTAAAATCGTCTAATTCCAGGCGCAGCCCCACGTTGAAAGGGGACTGCATATGGTCATCGATCAGCAGGTGAGGATGGGTAGATATCACGATTGCAATATGTAAGCAGTTCCATAACGGATCGTAGGCTCTGCGTGAATCCCAGGATCTCAAGAGGGCGAAAAAGTCGGTTTTAAAGTCGGCATCCAGCAGTCTATCCGCCTCATCCACTGCGAGCATAAAGGGGCAGCCTTCATCTAGAACGACTGATTCCATAAATTGATTGAACTTATCCGGAGCGCCCCTGGAGGATGCCCAGATCTTTTCGAGCTTACTTGGATCAGGGGACAACCGCTGGCTGATCTCATCAGCCATGTATTTGAGCAGGTGATCGAGAGAGCTGCGAGCTGTTCGGTGTATTTGCTGGAAGTCAAGGTAGACGATCCGCAAATCTTTTTGTTTTGCCTCATGGACAGCGCGCACCAACAGGGACGTTTTACCCATCTGGCGCCCTGCGCGAATTGTGGTGGTGCTTCCAGGATTGCGCAGCTGGCGGTGAATGGCAACGTCACATTCGCGGTTTATATAGAATTTGGATTGAATATTTACTGCACCTGAGGGGACTTCTAACAGGCGAGGGTCTATTTGAATCTGGGGTTTGCGCTGATCGGCATGAGCTTGTTTTGTTACTTCTTTTTCGGGAAGTTCAAACTCACCCTCGATTGCCTTAAATAACGCATCCTGAGTGAGAAGGTCATCTGCTGTACTGGTCCACAAAACGTAGTGTAAATTACCGAGATACCTTTGCAAGTGGTATGGTAATGCTTCGGTATATTTCACCCGGACGGGCAATGGAATGGGACACCCAGTATCCGCCCTGGATTTTTCAGCAAGTTCGAGTTCGTCTGCGACCATTTCACTTGCAGCAGCATCCTTGGACAGAAGGATCACTAGGAATTTGGAAGCTTTTATTTGGCGGTGGATTTCTTTGGACCATTCAATTCCAACTGTGAGTTCTTTATCTATGTATGGAAAATGGCCTCTATTTGCCAGTGCTTTAAAAAGTGTTTGGGCAAGTTTCTCGTCTGGCTCAACGTCCCGCTTGTAGCTGATGAATACCTGAGAGCCATTTTCAACCTTACCTGGACTGATGGCCCGGCCCGTTTTTCTCAGTGTATGTAGAGTATTTTTTAAGAAATTATATGTTCTCAGACCGCCCTGCCCCTCTCTCTCCTCCTGAGGGCGGTTCCGGTTTGATAGCGCCAGATAAAATTCAGCCGAGGCAATTAACACGCCAATTATGGTGAATAGAACGCCTATTCCATTGATAAAGAATGGCCAGTTCATTTGTGAGAGCTCTTCCATTTACGACCCCTCCATGGAATCAATTAGAAGACGCTGGCTTATATATTTAATTGCTGGCAGTGATGAGGGTGCGGTGATGTGAATGATATTAGTCTATATAATATCATGAGTCTTATCAATAAAAAGGTCGAAGAGATTTGGTTTGTGGCAGTAAAATATGGCTGAACAATAACCCGTGGATTGAGACATGAATGTCTCAGGACTTTATTAGTTTATTGACACTGCTCATCTGGGTAGAATGGCGTCAATTTTTAGGGTCAACTATTTTTACGGAACAATTTAAAATCTAGCAATTACAGGAGGAACTATGATCGCTAGAATCTGGCACGGGGTGGTGCCTTCTGATAAGTCCGATGAATATGTGGAGTATCTCAACCAGACCGGCGTCCCGGATTTACGCGCTACCCCCGGAAACAGGGAGGTTAAAGTACACCGAAGAAAGGAAGGGGACCGGGTTCACTTCCTGCTGATTTCGTACTGGGATTCGCAGGATTCGATCACTGCGTTTGTCGGTCCGGATATCGAAACAGCCAGGTATTATCCCCGGGATCGCGAATACTTGCTTGAGCTGGAGCCGGGGGTGCAGCACTACGAGCTGGTGGAGATGGAATAATCCCGGATGTGCCTGGCACTTTAAATCCGCGCAGGGGGGTATTGGGATCGCCGTGCCAACCCACCATTAGGAAGGGTGTTCCGCGCAAACCCAATCCCAGGCTTGCTCGATCTGGCCGGGTTCAAAAAACCTTTCCTCGGTGTGTCTGGTGAAGGGGTTCATGATCTTAACCATCCAGCTTTGCCAGTGTTTTTCGCTGACAAAGGCGCAGCGCTCGACCTGGCGGTACTGGTGGGAGCCGAATTTGAAATCCATTTTTGCGGTTTCCATGTCTTCCCAGCCGGCGAAATCTTCCAGTAGGACCAGCAGGTTGATCTTTCCGTAAGCCGAGATGGCTTCATCTAATTTGGGCAGCAGCATCTCATAGTCTTCTTTTTGGGCTTTGCCGCTTACTTTAAAACCGATACAGTTCTCGGAACTCCGATCCAGAATTGTGAACACGATCGCCTCCAGTTATCAATTAGGTTGGTGAGCACTATTATAGCAAGGTGTAATTTGGAAGACATTTCCGAAACTGACAACCAGCAGTGTATTTTCGGTATTCCTGCGAAGCTCAATGGATTGGTGTATTCTACCAACCGCATAGTGCGATGCATCTGCGAGGTGCGTTGCACTTAATCCTTTTCGCTTAAGGTGCAACGCATTTGTTAAATGCATCGCACCACTTGCCGCGTAGTGTGATGCAGTTGTGTTGCACTTGATTCCTTTAGCTTAAACTGCAACGAACGTGAGATCCTTCATGCCTCCCTCAAAGGGATGCTTCGCGATCCCACAGGGATGCTTCGCGATCAGGACAGGCTGTATCGCGCCAGTTCAGCGCAGCATTTCGAGGAAAGCAAGCAGTTCGGCGGTGAACTGCTCCCCATAGGGCTGGTTGAACATCTCGGTGCCGTGTGCTTCACCGGGAAATACCCGCAGCAGGCGCGGTTCCTGCGAGATCTCGTACATGGACCTGATGGCGGAGGGGATCTCCGGATAGCGGTCGTTTTCAGTGGTGATGAAGAACTTGGGCATTTCCAGGGCTGCCAGCTCTTCCGGTCTGGTTCTGGTTGGATCGCCGTTGCTCATCATGCTCCCGATGACAACCAGGCCCTCCAGGTCGTACTCGACCGCTGCCCGCAGGCAGGTCGAGCCTCCCATGCTTGCCCCGATGCAGACCAGACGCTTGTAACCGGATTCGCGCAGGTGGTCGATCATGGCGCGCATGTCCAGGATAAGCAGGTTTGTGGAGCTGATATCCCCTTGCGACTGTCCCCGCCCGCGGAAATCGAGCGTGGCGGCTGTGTAACCCCGTTCGGCGAGCATCCGGGCGAATGGTTCCCAATCGCGCTGGTTGGCGCCGGTTGTCCCCTGGTGTGCCAGGATAACCGCCAGCTCGCCCTGCCCGAACTGCTTTCCCATGATCATCACGTCGTCAGTTGTTTTTAAAGCAAGGTAGTCAATTTCATACTCAACAGTGGATGGTGGGGTAAGCACCAGCGCGAGGTCAACAGTCGGTCTGGGTGTGAAGGTGGTTGTCGGTTCTGTTGTGGGAGTTTGGGACGGAGGCGGGGTAAAAGTACCAGTTGGAAGTTCAGTCTCCTGGTTTTTGACAGCAGGAGTGTTAACAATCGGTTGAACCGGGCTGGAACAGGCCCCAATAATCAAGGCAATAAATGTTAAGGCAAGTACAATCGATTTCATTTCCCCTCCATTTCTGGTTCATTTTACGGAAAAATTATTGGTTTCACTGTAATAAATACAATGCGAAAAACAATCAGGTTCATGTTGCTTGCCTGGTAAGACCGAAAGGTGTAGAAATCCGAGACATGTAGAAGAAAACCTGCATTGCTCCTTCACAAATGCTATTCTTTCACCACAGGCGGCAGAATTGTATGGCCGAAAAGTACACTTAATTCGAAGGCTTCAATTCCTTGAAGACCAAGCATGAGAGATAACTCTCCTCCGTGATGAATATCATGGCTCAATATTCTCCAGATTGTCCACTGGCGGGTTGGTGCATATTTCTGACCGTTCCAGACATGCTGATAAGATTTTGAAAGCCCGGATAGTTTCCATGATTTCATTGTGTTCTCAATCATTTCCCATGTCAATTCAAGCCAGTGAATTAATTCATCCGGCTGATCTGCGATATCGATTTTTTCTTCAACAATCTGCCTGTTTCCATCGCTGTCCTGCTCCCAAAATTCAATTTTCCCGGCAACCTTGTCGCTTCCCGGGGCTCCCATTCGCAGGAACCATACTACTCTGCCCATACTTATATGCCGTACCAACTCCCCGACAGACCATAAGTTTTCTGCCGGTCGCCAGACTAATTGGTCAGGAGTGAGGGGTTTAACAGCATATACAATGCTCTTTTGATACGCCTGCCATCCATCAAAAATAAATTCTAGAGAATCGGTCATTGTTTTCAATTTTCCCCTGATTTTGAAATTGCTCGCTTGGATTAAGGCTTAATCCATTGAATTCTTTATACAAGTACAATTGTAACTGCGAGCCTGATGAAACGCACTGTGATCTTCATTTCTCTCTTCCTTAGGGATGCTGCGCGATCACGGCAGGCTGTATCGCACCAGGTGTGTAGTAGTGCGATGCACCTGCGGGGTGCGTTGCACTTGAATCCTCTGGCTTAAGTGCAACGCACTTGTTAAGTGCATCGCACCCGGGAAAAATACCTAATTCTTAAACGCGGCCGGCAGGTATGTTTCCGCCAGTCCGTAAAACAACTGGCCGAAAATCTCCCAATCGTTGATGCCTGTGTATGTCGGGGCGGTTCCCTCCCAGACTGCCAGCAGAAACCCATTTGTAGAACTGGAGGCGATTGCCGGCCGGCGGGCCCATCTCGCTGATCTGGAATCCGTCCGGGCCGAATTCACTGGATAAGAAGCGCGACAGCGGGGCAGCGACAACAGAGGAGCTGAATAAAAAAACCAGCAGCAGGACCGCCAGTAGCAGCGGAAAATTTTTATAAACGCGCTGCTGGAGGCGGATCAGTTTTGTTTGCGGCATAGCTAATTCCCTCCCGCTTAGTACCGTTCGCTATAAACGATAGTTGTTATTAGTATTAGAATACATCGTTATGAAGGGAAGTCAAGCAGATAGCACGAATAAGTGCCAGGCACATGCACGGCGAGGATATTTTTCTTATATTGAAATTTTCCGGCAGGCAAAAAGTTTGTCAAAATAAATGTGCCCGGCACCGCATTGGGTTAAGATCTTCTGGCTGCTCCGCTCTTTTCCAGACCCACCGTCGACTCGAAAAGGATTGACAAGGGTTAAAAATTCCGCTATAATTTTACATAGTAAAAACAGTTTTCGCATTACAAAAACTCACATCAAAAAAATTCAATCAAAAAAAGTTAATTATTACGGTATTCGGAAGAATTGGTAGCGAATTGAAGTCCCGCAGATAAAACGCAAACCGGAAAGGAAGGGCTTTTATGGGCAAACCAAGGTACGTTATCACTGAATCTATCAGGGAGACCGGCATCGTGGCGATCATGCGCGCCAGCAGCCCCGATCAGCTGCTCGCTGCGGCTGATGCGATCAAAGCCGGCGGGGTGAATGCGATTGAAGTAACCATGACCACCCCCGGGGCGTTAAAAGTGATCGAACAGGCGACCTCAAAATACGGCGAGCAAGTGATCTTCGGGGTGGGTTCGGTTCTCGACCCGGAGACTGCCCGTGCAGCGATCCTGGCGGGTGCCCGGTTTGTGGTCTGCCCGACCCTCAAATTGAGCACCATAGAAATGTGCCACCGCTACGACATCCCGGTGGTTCCGGGGGCATACACCCCAACTGAAATTTTGACTGCCTGGGAAGCCGGGGCTGATATGGTCAAAGTATTCCCCTCCAGTGTGGGCGGGCCGGCTTATATAAAGGCTATTAAAGGGCCCCTGCCGCAGGTCAGGCTGGTCCCGGTTGGCGGAGTGGACCTGGACACGACCGCCGATTTTATCCGGGCAGGAGCGGAAGTAGTGGGAGTGGGCGGGTCGCTGATCAACCAGAAAAATCTGGCAGCCGGGGAGTTTGATTCCATCACCAAAAACGCCCGCCGTTATAGAGAGGAAGTTGAGAAAGGCAGGGGCGGTTAGCATGGCTCCAGAGGAAATAATCGAAAGGCAGGTAACATTCCACGTGCTGCCCGGTAGGGAAACCGAGTTCGAGACTTTCTTCCAGGAGCAGTACCGCCCGGCGATGGCGAAGACAGCCGGATTCATCAAGGCGGATCTGCTCAGAGATGCGGAGAACCAGAATGATTTAATGATGGTTCTCCGTTTTGATTCTGCTGACTCTGCGGCTGCCTGGCGGGCCTCGCTGGAGCACGAAGCGCTCAAGCCGCAATTAAAATCGCTGTACAGCACCAGCGAATTAAAGGTCTACCAGGTAAGAGCATAAACGGTGAACAGTTGAGCGAGGCTGCCGTTTCCGACCGTTACAACATCCGGGTTGTTGATAAAGCAGTGCGGGTGTTGAACATGCTCTCAGACGGTAAGCCCCGCACGCTGACCGTGCTGAGCAAGGAAATGGGCATAAACAGCAGCACCACATTCCGGCTTTTAGCCTCGCTGCGGTCCCACCACCTGGTCGAGCTGGAGAAGTCCACCGGCGAGTACCGCCTGGGAATCGCCTGCCTCGAGCTTTCCCGGGCTTATCAGATGGAGAATGAAGTCCGCCGGGCAGCCCTGCCTGAAATGGAAAAACTGCGCGATGAAACCCGCGAGACTGTCCATCTCGGGATTCTGGCGGAAGACGAGATCGTCTACCTGGAAAAACTGGAAGGGCTGCATGCGATCGGGATGATGTCCTCGCGGGTTGGCGGGCGCGCCCCTTCACACTGCACCGGATTGGGAAAAGTCCTGCTGGCATTCACTGAGCCCGGCGGCGCCAATGCCTGGAACGACCAGATAAACCTGACCCGCTATACAGATACAACCATCACTGAACCAAACCGGTTTGCAGAGCACCTGGGGCAGATCCGGGCTAACGGGTACGCCCTGGATAAAGGCGAACACGAGCCCGAAGTGCGCTGTGTGGCTGCCCCGGTCTTTGGGCAGGACGGCAGCACGGTCGCCGCGATCAGCGTTTCCGGTCCCTCAGGTAGGATCGACCCGATCGAGGAAAACCTCGACTTGATAAAAAAGACCAGAAAGACCGCCCTGCAGATTTCAAAAAAGCTGGGCTATCGTGAAGAATATTTCGGATTAATTAAAGGAGAGTTGGATGCGAAAGATCATTAATCAAAGAGAAAAAACACCTGACCCGCAGGTGCTGCAGGGTTTCAGGGACCTGCTGAAGGTGTACAGCCCTTCCTGCGTGGTGGCGGATGCCCAGGAGCGGGCAGGCGTGATGCACAGCTATATGAAACCGATCGATCGGAAGACCCGCTTCGCCGGGACCGCCCTGACAGTGAGGATGGAGCCCGGCAACCAGGTCGACTGCCTGGATGCGCTCTCGGTGGCGCAGGAGGGCGACGTAATCATTGTGGACGCGGCTGGCGAGACCGAGACCTCGATCTGGGGTGGGTTGATGGCCGGCCTGTGCCAGATGAAGGGCGTGGTCGGGGCGGTGGTGGACGGCGCTATCAGGGACACCGACGAAACCCGCGACCTGGGTTTTTATATCTTCTCCAAGGCGGTTGTGCCGCGCTCCACCCACACGATTGTCTCCGGGCGGATGGAGCCGATCGAGATCAACGTCACCATCCAGTGCGCCGGCGTGGTAGTCAACCCGGGTGATATTGTCATCGGGGACGAAGTCGGCGTGACGGTGGTGCCGCTGGAGAACGCCCCGGAGATCCTGGCAAAAGCCCGCAAACAGGCTGAGATGGAGGAGCAGACCCGGGAGCGAATCAGGCAGGGCAAGACCGTCGAACAACTGCTGGAGGAGTTTGGCCGCCTTTAAAGGATTTTGTCAATTACAGTTCGTTATGGATTGAGGCACAGATAAGAGTGAGAGCTCACAGTCAGATCAGGAGAGATATCAATGTTTGGATATGAAATGGAACGCGTCCGGCGGCTGCAGGAATTGATGGCGGAAGAGGGCCTGGTAGCCCTGGTTTGCAGGCTGCCGGAAAACGT
>Ga0180437_10001147_pt1 | contig 46270 bp, 57 predicted proteins | sample SS_ome_4_FD_132410 | JGI IMG/M metagenome (GOLD analysis project Ga0180437, IMG submission 132410) | Hypersaline lake sediment archaeal communities from the Salton Sea, California, USA - SS_3_D_1 metaG | ecosystem: Environmental > Aquatic > Non-marine Saline and Alkaline > Hypersaline >... | reverse complement strand
GTCGTGACGGTGCCTGGCGGGCAGGATGTGCAGGGCGTCAGCACACTTCCGTTGGGCATCGCGCATCCTGGGCGGCGCAACTGGTACTATCAATGCTCCTGGGCACAACCGCAGCCGTGGTGGGCCGGGGAAGGCAAAGACCACTGGAATAAGCGGTTCGATCAGGGGTTCGCCTACCTGGTGGACTTCCAGGGCCGACGGGGCAAGGTGATCATCGAGCAAGGCCGGTACAAGGCATACCACATGCCGATATTCTACTACGCCGCCGAGCGGGTGGAATGGTACTGCGTCGGGGACAAAGCCGAGATCGAGTACCTGCTGTCAACCGTGACACACATCGGGAAAAAAGGTAGCCAGGGCTGGGGCCGTGTGTCACGGTGGCGGGTTGAGCCGTGGGCAGAGGATTGGTCAATATGGCGGGACGGCAACCTCGTGCGCGGCGTGCCTGTCGAGGACTGGCAAGCCGCCAAGGGGCGGGAACCGTTCGACCTGATGCACTACGGGATCAGGCCGTCGTACTATCGGCACGAGAATCAGATGCCGCTGGTGAGACCGTGAACGCTAATCTTTGTCCCGTGATGACCTCCATCAAGTCGCGTGAGCAAGTACGAGCCAGAACGCTATTGCAACTGGCAGAGTTTGACTTGTATCCGAAGGTCTTTATCACGGATGGCCCGTTGGGGATTGACAATGTCAGACAAACACAACAAGCGGCACTCCGACATGGAGTTCAGCGTGCTAGGTTCGTGTTGTCTCTGGAGGATGACCTCGACTTTGCTATCGGTTTCCGAGAGGCAGTGTCTGCCGCAATGAGAGCCGATCACGATGTGATTACCTTCTACCTAGCCGGTTATTCCTTCTACCCAGCGGCAATCAAGCGTGCGCTCAAGGCGGATGATAACTACGAGCCCGGTCTGTATCGCATCATCAGCCGCAAGCGGTACTTTGGCAGTCAGGCGCTATTGCTCAAGCGTGAGTTTGCCTTGCGCCTGTTGAGTGAGTGGAACAACGGCCCACTCGATAGACAGGTAGGCATGACAGACGACATGTGGGCCTATGTTCCCAATCCCGTGCAGCACTACGGTGCTCGCTTCAAGAGTACGTGGTCATCCCGCGGGCAGCCTCACTATAGCAGGAGTTATCGGGATGAATAACGCCTTCCGTCTCCAATGCCAGATGCACGCACGCCTGAATTCGCATCGCCATTGCGCGAAACGCGCGCGTTGCCTCGTAGAACTGGCGCTGGAGACCGGACAGCCACCATACGTCGCGTTCTCGGGCGGCAAGGATTCGACCGTCGTCCTGGCACTGGTACGGGAACGATGCCCCGACGTGCCTGCCGTGTGGAGCGACGACGAGTGGTATCTACCCGAAACCGCCGAGTATATGGAACGCGTGAAAGCAGCAGGCGTTGACCTACGCCACATCCGCACGAATGCCTGGCATACCGACTGGTTCCAGATCAAGGGAGATTGGAACGGTATCCAGCACTACGCCAAGATGCACGACTGGGGGCTCACATTTCTAGGATTGCGTCAAGAGGAAAGCGCAGCACGACGGTTGCACCTGCGCACGTCCGGGCCGCTGTTCTTCGCGCAATCGGACGACCTGTGGCACTGTAACCCGATCCACGATTGGACCTGGCGTGATGTATGGGCCTACATCGTGAGCAACGGCCTGGACTACAATCACGCCTATGATCGACTGGCAGAAATCGGCGTTCCACCTGAACGTCAGCGCATCGGCCCGTTGGCAGTGGAGCGAGTGCTTGGCTATGGTCAACTCGCCATCCTCAAGCGCGGCTGGCCCGACCTGTTCAACCGTTTCGCCGCCGAGTTTCCAGAGGTGCGATCCTATGTCTGACTGGACCGGTGACGACAACCCTGCGCGTCAGCAGATGTTCGCCCATTGGCGTGAGGTCGAACAGGAATACGGTGAACCTATCCGTGAGGTACTGCTTGGATTCCGTCAGTTGGAATGTTCCTGGCGGACGATAGCCGGCGCACTCGGCATCAGCGAGCCGGCGCTGCGCCGCTGGCGCGATGCTCTGAGAATCGAAGATGACCGCGTGTTCCGCGATGTCCCGCAAGTCTACAAGGCAGAACGGGCAGCGCGTAGACTGGGATACCGCAGTGCATCTGATGCAGTTGTGAGCCTGCGCACCACGGGACACACGATAGAGGCAACGGCGACTAAACTCGGAATCAGTAAAAGCGCCGTCAAGTATCACTATCCGTCAGGTTTCGGCGGTACTGTTTTCGTACTGACAAAGAAGGCGCGAGAGGCACGCCGCCGGAACATGAAAGAGGCGTTGCGGGCTGCTATCGCTGCCCGCCGAACCTAACCCAGCCGCCCCTCGTCCCCCGCCTCCCCCTCCAGCATCACCCACACTTGCCCTGCCGTCAGCGTCGGCTGGATCTCCCCCACGAGCCGCTGCACCAGTTCCAGTTCCTTCACCGTCAGCTCCGGCGCATCCTCCTGCTGTATTCGCATCGCCAACGCCCACCGGCGGGCCTTCTCGTCGCCGGCGACTTGCTCCCGCGTCTGCGCCAGTAGCGACGTGGTCAGCACCCCGCGCAGCGTCACGGGCTCCGGGTCCGTGATGTGGCCGCAGGTCGTGCAGCGGGTGCCGGGCTGGACGAGCGAGGTGCCGTCCAGGTTCGTGAGTTCGCGGGTTACGTCGAGTTTCATTTTGCCCTCCTTGTCATACTGCCTTCGTCAATTCTGTATACCACCATGTGCTGCCGATTGCGACACATAGCCACACCGTCGTCTCGGCGTTGTTGTCGTCTACGAATCCGATGAATCCTTCGCCAACCGTGGCCGGTGTGCCGAATGCCGTGTCCAGCTCCAAATCCGTCGGCGGGTCGGATACGTTGTCCGTGGCCGTGATAGAGCGGACGCCAGATGCAGAGCCGTTGACCATTCCGCCGAAACGGCATTCGCCGCTGTTGGTATAGATGGCGTATGCGCTGTTTGTCCCGGTCACGTTGCCGAGATAGAGGCCGTAGCCGTTGGTGACACCCGCCGCCGGAAACGCGGCCATGAAGTAGCCATACAAATCGGTCACGGTGCCTGTCGAACCGCGCGCAAAACTCGTATCACACAGGCGCACGTCAGACATCGTGCCCGTGCCGTCGTGCTCAATCGCGCCGCGCAATGCGTACCACGTGCCTGTGAAATTCTGCGCATTCGCTGCCGTCACCCGTAGCGCGCCCTCGACACCGCGCGGCTGTGTCGCGCTGCCAGCGCCGGGGTTGTACCACACGAGCGACCGCAAGCCCCATTCGCCCCCCGCAGCCGTGCTGGTTCTCGTCTCGGAGTGATATAGACCGTAGGACGATGTAACCGCGATGCTCAACCCCAGCCGTGCCATATACCCGAGCCCGTCGCTGTCGATGTATGCGACTGTGGCGGGTGAGCTATCCTGGATGATGAACTGCGAGTCGCCTGCCGCGTCGCACAGGCGCACGACCAGGTCCGAATCGGTGGCGGTGGCGTCCTCGTCCAAGAACACCAATGCCGTGTCGTCGTTCGTCCCGCCGATGAAGCGCAAGGTCGGGGAATCGCCCACGCCGTCGTCCAGGTCGGCCCCGGCCTCGAACACGTGCCGCCCGCTCCAGTTCGGCGTCTGGTCCCACGTCACGTCGTTCGCGTCCGTCGTGAGCGCGTAGCCCGCGCCGCCGGGATGGGCCAGGTCATCCCACCCAGCCGCCGTGCCGACGACCAGGTCGCCGCGTGTGACGACACTGGCGACGGTGTCGCCGTGGGTGGCACTCAGGAGGTCGTGAGCGGGGATGTCGCCCACGACGAGCGCCTGCCAGCTTGGGTCCGTGCCGTCGGAGCGGAGGAACGTACCCGCGCCGCCGATGACAAGCTCGTTCCAGTCCGGCGTCGCATCGCCGTAGACGAGGCTACCGCGCGTGACGGCGTTCACAGACGTATCGCCGTGCGTGGTGCTCAATAGGTTGTGCTGTGGAACGTCGGCCAACTGGATGACCTGCCAGGACGGGTCGTTCCCATCGCTGCGCAAGAACGTGCCCGCCCCGCCGATGGCCAGTTCATTCCAGTCGGGCGTGGCGTCGCCGTAGATGATAGAGCCACGGGTGACGGCACTCGTGACCGTGTCGCCGTGGGTGGTGCTCAATAGGTTGTGCTGCGGGATGTCGGCCAGATGGATGACCTGCCAGGACGCGTCCGTGCCGTCGGAGCGCAGATACGTCCCTGCCCCGCCGACGACAAGCTCGTCCCACTCAGGTGTGGAATTGCCGTAGATGATAGAGCCACGGGTGACGGCGTCGACCGCCGCGTCCGAGTGGGCCGTGCTCAAGATGGCGTGAGGCGTGACACCGGCACCCCCGCCGCCGACCAGCGTCCACCCATTCAGGCCGTCGTTGTTGACGTAGAACCCGTCGTTGGTGCGGTCCCAGTAGGTGACGCTCTCGGCTGCAAAGTGCGTTGGCGCACCATCCCCGATCTGGTCCGCCTCGACCGTCTCCAGGTGGCGGACGCGCTCGCTCAGTTCTCCGATAATGTCCAGTATATTGCCCATCGTCTCACGGGTCTTGCATCATGGCCTGGATGATCTCGTTACCGCCGTTGTCTATCTCCACACGCACGCCGACGATCTTCTGCGACACGCTGATGTTGCGATAGCGCAATGTCACCAGGTCGCCAATGTCCCAATCACGCCCGAAGCGGGTGGCGGTCGTCTGTGCCACGTCGACCTGGGTCTTCACCCGCGCCTTCGTCTTGTCCAGTACCTCGTCGCCCTTGTCGTTCAGTGCATCCGTCGAGTACGTGTTACGCGCGTCCCTCGTCACGGCGCGCCGCGCCCACGGCGAGTCTGTCTCCGCGCCGCTGGTGCGGGTGACGGTGCGGCGGGTGTCTTGGCGGCCCTGCCCCAGCACGTAGACGACGTTCGTCTCGGCGGTGCGGTCGTAGGTGTAGAGCACGTTCCGGCAGTTGCCCAATTTCGGGTCGAACACGACCGCCGGCGTTCCTGCGGCGTTGTCCCACGTCTTGTCGTCGCCCCATCGGGTCGCGCGCCACTGGAACTCGAACGTGGCCGCGCCCGTGCCCACGACCATGAAGTCAGCCGGTGCATAGTCGGCCAGCTCCACCAGCACGTCCAGCAGGTTCTTGCCCGCGCGCCCCCCGCTCCACGTCGCGCCCGTGCCCCCGTCCGCCTCGACGGTCAAGCCGGGCATCACGCCCGCATCGTCGCGCGGTGGTGACGTCGCCCCCGGCCCTACGTTCTCGTCCACGTACTCCTTGGCGACCGTCTCGCACGCGCCGGACTTGGTTGCCTCGTCGCTGCCCGCCGGCCATCGTATCGGCTCGGCCAGGAGGAGGATGTTGTAGTGTTGGCTGGTGGAGGCGTACAGGTCGCGCCCGCTCTCGTCCTGCCGCCACTCGTCCCCCCGGTGGAACCCCTCGAAAACGCGATACCAGTCCAGGTTCCCGGCCATATCGCGCCGCCATATCTCCACCTGGTAGTCGAGCAGGAAATAGTCGATGCGCTCGTCGGTGCCGTCGATTTCCACCACGCACTGCCCCGGCGTGCGCAGCCACTTCTCGAAGCGCAAGCTCTGCAAGCCGCCCGTCTCGCGCCCGGTGCCCGCGAACACGGCTACGCGGCTGCCGTCGTGGTCCTTGAGCCAAACCTGGTACTCGGCCATCACACCTCGGGTAGCCGGGGCCTACGTTTCGGCCTGCGTGGCGGCGGCGGTTCCGGGAAGTACGCCGGGAATGCGAGCGGGAACCCCCACGCTTGCGGCGGCTCAGGCTCTTGCGCCCGCGCTCGCCGGGGCCACAGTGCCAGCGCCAGCGCGGCGGTCGGTGCCAGTTTCAGGAAGTCGCGGCGGGTGAGCATCAGGAGTCCGCCGTATATTCCACGATCCAACCGAAGAATTGTAGATCGTCAGTAAGGGTGTCAGAACCAGATGTAGCATTCCTGTTGAAGCGGCAACCTACTATGTCGCCGGTGCTAGGTGTAGTTAGCGACAGTTCCTTGATACAATAGAAGTTCGTCACGTTTACTGCCTCTGCCGATGCACCGGTAGTGTCTGAATGCGTGGCCCTACTCTGCGTGCATTCACCATAGTAGCAGGTATTGGCTACATATGCATTGCCCGCAAACCATAAGGTACTGACAACCGCAGTAACAGTCATGCCGCTAGAATAATCAGACGGTGTACAAAATGTACCATATGCAGTTGCCGATGCATTGTCAGGCAATATTATGCCTGCATATTGCCCGGCAGTGAATCGAGCAGGTGTAATATCTGTAGAACTGGTTGAGTTATACCCAGCCATTGGAGGAACAAAGAAGCGGCGTGTGCGACTGGCAGTGTAGGTCGAAAATACACAATAGTCCCGCGCGTCCGTGAACCCGGTGATGTTCGCCGCCCCCGTGGTGAACGTCGCCAGCTTGACCATATACAAGTTGTTGGTCTGCGTGAAGTTGGCGGCCTCGTTCTTCACCACGGCCAGCCGTGTCGAATACGGCGGGATATTCGCGCCGCCTACGGTGTTGTACACCGCGCCAGGCGCAAGCGCCGCGTTGGTGTTGTTCTCCACCATACACAGCGCATCCCCCCGTGCCGCCCCGCCGTCCACGGTGATGCTGACAGCCGACGTGTCGTTGAAAAACACGTGCCCGTTGCAAACGCCCACGCCGGTGTTGATACTGACGCTCAACCCCGCCGGGTGTGTCGGCTCAAGCTCGTTCCACACGTCTTTCAACACGCCTTGCGTCGCCTGTTGGTCGCCCGTGAACAGGACGCGGAACAGCGTGGCCCACTGGTCGGCGGTGTAGGGGCCTGCGTCCACGTAGGTCGGGTTCGTGTTTACGTTGCCCGCTTGCGGTCTGCTCGATTGTGCCATTTCTCATTCTCTCCTAAATTCCGATGTACCGGTTTTTCCACGTCATCGACACGGCGCTGCTGCTGGTCGCGCCGCCGAAACTGACGACGACGTTGTTGATGCGATTCGGCGCTTGCGGCGGCGGTTCCAGGCCGAAGGTGGCCAGGTCGCCGGTCGTGTACGGCAGCAGGTTGTCGCCGCTGTCGTTCGTGACGGTCAGCGCCAGCGTGTCGATGGTGACCACCTCGCCGTCTGCTATCTCGTAGTCCATCTCGATGCTGGTACCCGTCGTCGTGTTCTGGATCTCCGGGTTTTCCGCCGGCCCGGTGATGGTGATGGTCGGCCTGGCCCGCACGGTGCCCCAGTAGTAGATACTCGTGGTGTCGCCTACGTAGGAGATGTTGAACAGCCACCGCCCGGCTACGCCCGCGTGCTCCGCGAACCACGCGCCGGCGTTGTCGAACACGAGGTCGCCCACGGCGGTCATCGCCGTCGACCAGGTATGCGACAGCTCCACGTCGCTGTACCAGCACGGGTCGTGTGCCACGAAGCGCAATGCCTCTCGGTAGCCGGTCGGCCCGATGGGTGCTGCACCCGGTCCCTCGTCGAAGGCCGGTCCCTGCTCTAGCAAGCAGTAGAGGTCGCGCTTGGCCCATCCCCGCCGGAAGCGGTAGTGGACGCCGGTGGCGGTGTGCTGGGGCGCATCGGCCAGCGTCAGGGTGTAGTCGTTGACCACGGTCGCCACCGTCGTCGTGCCCTGATCGCTGCCGGAGATGATGTCGAAGCGGTCGCCAACTTGCACCCCGCGCTCGACGAAGCGCCCGCCGGCACTGGTCACGGTCGTCGACCAGGCGGTCGTCACCAGGTCCGTGCCGCGCTCGATCTTGCCCGCCGGCAACCACTTGCGGTAGACGAGCGGGCGCACGACGCCGTTGAACGAGCGGTTCGGTCTGAGCAAGTCCAGAATCTCGTTGCGCCGATCCCAGAAGTCCATCCGGTGGAACAGTGGCTCGGCTACGACTACCTGCACGGTGCGCGGGTCCAGGCGCATGTCCAGCGCCGTCTCCCCGTCCTGGTACGGCCCGCGCTGGGTGATGAAGTGCAAGGGCGGCAGGCCGAACCCGGAGTAGGCGCGCAGCATACGGCGGTTGATGCCCAACAGGTCCACCACGCTGAACTGGCGGTAGGCGTACTCGTCGCTGCTGTCCGTATCCGGCACCAGGATCACGTCGTGCTCGGCCGCGCACACCTCGCGCATCGCGGTCAGCGGCAACAGCGTCGAGGTGGTCGTGGACAGGCTGGTCGACTGCGAGACCGTCGTCGAGGTCGAGACGCTGGTGCTGGACGAGCTGGAGGTCGAGACGCTGGTCGATGTGGAGGATTGCGTCGTGGACGTGCTATAACTCGTGCTGAGCGAGCTAGACGTTGTAAGAGATGTTGAAACCGACGTGGACGTGGTCGAGGTCGACGTAGAGGTCAGCGAGGTCGAGGTCGATGTAGAAAACGTTGTAGAAGTTGTGACACTTGTCGATGTAGATTGCGACGTGGACGTCGTCTGGCTGGTGCTAGAACTCGTGCTAACCGATGTCGTCGTTGAAAGAGAAATTGAGGTGGACGTTATCGAAGTCGAGGTCGAGAGGCTGGTCGACGTGGACGACGTAGACGAAGTGGACGACGAGGTCGAGGTCGTCGTCGAACTGGACGTGGAGGTAGACAGGCCGGCCCGGTATTCGTATGAGCCGATGTCCGGGGCTGCGCCGTGGTACGGGAGCCCCACGTCTACGCCGGCGTCGATGGCGGGTGAGCCGGATCGCAAGGTGAAGTCGCAATTGGCCTTGTCCAGCCATAGCGGGTCTTGCTGCATCACGGAATTGGGCTCGTACCCGGCGGCCTGGTACGCGGCGAACGTGGCGTAGGTCACGCCCAGCCGGCGGATCTCCTGCCCGCTGGGGTTGGTCGTCGCGTTCCACAGGTTGTAGTCCATGTCGAAGTTGCCGAGGTTGCAGCCGCTCTCCAGGTGCATGGCCCGGTACTGGGTGGTGTGGAAGATGTTGTTCTTGATCTCGACGACGGGTGTGGTGCCGGTGATATTCCAGGCGTGAATCGTGCCGTCGTCCTGGTCGCCCACTTCCTGGTTCGTGTTGTAGCACGAGTTGTTCCAGATGTAGACCGGGCCGTCGATGTCGTCGCGCAGGTAGATCGCGGCGTCGCTGCAATCGCAAATGTCGTTGCGGTAGATGTAGATATAGCTCTGGCCGTCGTCGTGGATGAAGATGCCGTTCTCGATCCCGCGTATGCTGCCATAGCTCCAGGTCGGGTCGCCGTGGATGTAGTTGTCGCGCACGGTGACGGTCGAGGCATCGGATGATAGCGACACGCCGTGGCTGTAGACGGCGTATATCTCGTTATTGTCTATCGTTATGTTGTCGGCATAGTTGACGCTGACGCCGTTGTGGTCGGTGCGGTGGATGGTGCAGCCGGTGACGGTGATGTATGACGCCGGGCCGTAGATGTAGACGCCGTCGCGCCCGGTCCCGCTCCAGTAGTTGGGGTTGATGTCGCAGCCGTCTATAGTGATGTTGTTGATCGTGCCGGTCTGGATGCGGAAGCCGTGCCCCAGCGTCTCGCGGATGGTGCAGTCCTGGACGTAGATGTAGGTGGCGCTCTTGATACGCACGGCAGCAGATACGTTGGCCCGGTCGCAGTCCACGACGAACCCGATCATGTGGACGTAGTCCACGCCGTCGAAGGTCCACTTCCATTCGGCGTTGTTGTTGTATTCCAGGATGACGGAGCCGGTCGTCTGCGCGCGGAACGTGATCCAGTTTCCGCTGGAACCGGAGTTCGTGTCGAAGAAGTCGCCGGTGCCTGCGCTGTACGTACCGTTGAGGAAGATGACGTCGTCGCCCGCGACCGCCGTGTCGGCGGCGTGTTGCATGGTGGCCCACGGCTCGGCCAAGGTACCGGGGTCTGCGTCGTCGCCGGTCGTACTGACGTAGTAAGTCGCCATCGCTTACCTCGAAGCCATCGCCATGTTGTCGAACTCCAATTTGAGACCGCCGGGGCGGGTGACGGACTGGGTTGTGAGGCTGTAGTAGTTGTTCGTCGTGCTCGTGACGTTCGTCGTGCGCCCGCCGCCGCCCAGCGCCAGGGGGGACACGGCGGCGTTGATCTGTGCCTGCACCGCCGGGGCCAGCTCGTTCAGGCCCAGCGCCAGGCCGCCCATCATATCGCGCCCGATCTGCTCGAACACTTTGGACGGGGAACTAATACCGGCCCGCTTTTTGGCCTCCTCGATGATGTCCTGTATCCACTTGCCCACGGCCTTGATGATATTTTTCACGGCCTCGCGGATACCTTTGTACATCCCCATGAATAGGTCGTAGCCAACCTGGTACATTTCCTTGACCTTGTCGGTGACGATCTTGATGATATTCTCAATTGCGGTCTTCACGATCAGCTTTGCCATCTCCCAGTTCTTGCGCCACGTCTCGATGATTTCTGCCGTCGTCGTGCCGACTGCATTGGCGACTCCCTCGATGAACTCGGTGACGATGGTCTTGATTGCCTCCCATATTTGCAAGGCAATATCCTTGATTGTCGTCCAGGCCCCCTCCCAGTCGCCCGTGATCATTTGCATCACGGTCTTGATGATGCCCATAATAACGCGCATTGCCGTTTGCACGATTGTCTTGATTATGGTCCAGATATTGTCCAGCGCGGGGACGATGTGTTCTTCCCAAAATAGTACCAGCGCTGCACCTGTATCTTGGATCAGGGGCAGGTTCTCCTGGAACCAGGCTACGAACTCGGCGGCCAGTTCCTGGATGAATGACCACACCTTGGCCCAGATGGCTTGAAAATTCTCAAGGATAGATGGACCTTCGGACTGTAGCCACGCCCACGCCTCTTTCAGCCCGACGATGAATTCGCCTATCCATTGCACGATAGGTTGTATGCCTTCCGGCAGATGCACCAACCAGTCGTTGAGAGAATCACCACTCTCAACAGTAAACAAGATGTAGCGAACGAGAGATGCGAAATATTCAGCGAGCATCTGAATGTACGGCATTAACTGCGGCAGGACGTCGGCGGCCAGTTTGCTCAGGAATCCCATCACCTCTTGTAGCACCGGCAAAAATGCCAGCCCCACTTCGTCCTTGAAGTTCTGGAACGTGACACCTAGGCTTGCCATCCCTTGCGCCGCGCTGCCGGTCACGTCGGGCATATCGGCAGTGTTCGCGGCCAGCTTCTCCAAGACCTGATTCATCATGGCGGCCTGCTGTTGTTCTTTGGTCATCTCCTTGACGCTTATGCCCATCGCCTCGGCATATGCCTCGTTCGCCTCTGTCGCGTTCACCTGGATAGCCAGATTGTCCAGGATCATCGGGGATAGACGGCCAACGCCTGTTACTAGGCTGTCCATCATGAATCCCATATCTTGCCCGGTGCTGGCGGCTACCTTGGACAGATACCCCATCGCGTCGGGCAACTGCTGTGCAAAATCCTTGCTCACCAACGATGATGCCTTGTTGAATGATTCCATCAGGTCGCGGTTGGTGATCATTCCGCCCGATGCTTCTTGCAGCGCCTTGAGCATCGCATCAGAGCCACCGACAAAATCCTTGGTCAATCCCTGGAAAGCATTCTGTAGCCCCTGCACGGGCGCGGCCTCCATCGCCATCTTGCCCAGCGCCACGGTCACGCCCGCGACTGCACCTGCTGCCGCAGTTGCGCCGGTCGCCACGCCGATGAGCCCGACCTTGGCGACCTTGCCCAGTACGCCGCCTGCCTTCTTGGCAATACCGGATAGCCCGCCCCACTTCTTGCCGGTGTCGCCGATGGCCCCATCCATCTGGTCCATCTGGCCCATAAATTTCTTGAATCCCTCGACCAGAACGTCGAGCCCCAGGATCTCAGCGGCCAACGTTACGACTCCTCTGCCCCCGCTTGCGCCCTCGCCGACAGCGCCAGAACCGCCCCGATCAGGCTGCTGATCTCGTCGTCATTCGCCAGCGCGATAAACCGCAGCCAGTTGGCACGTGCCAGGTGCGGCTTGTCCAGGTCTGCCAGCCCCATTGCGGCCAGCTCCTCGACCGCCTCCGGCGGCGGGTCGTCGCTCACGCCCCAGCCGGCGCAGTAGTTGAACAGCCGCTCCGTGGCATCGGCGGCCTTGAGCATATCAGCGCCCTCCAAGTTCATCAGCGCGTCGGGGTTGTCCAGCATCTCGGTTCCGCCGATCTGGCGCAGTATGTGCCACAGCGCCGTCCACTTGACAGGTAGTAAATGAAGCGTCACATTCTCGAACTCTAGTTCGTCCATCGCCCTCACCTCTGCTGCGCCATCAGCGCCGCCATCCGCGCGTCGAGCCGGTAGAACGCGACCGCCGCCGACTGTTGGGGCCCTGCCAGTTCGCAGAACTCGGTCCAGTTGTAGCCGCTGAACTGCGCGGCCTTGCGGTCCTCGAACGCCTGCCCGTACCGCCCCGGCGTGCCTGTCACGTGCCACGTCTCGACCGGCTGCCCGGCCCAGGTGACGTTGAACATCCGCTTGGCCTCGTCGATGCCGCGCTCCGTGACGGTGGACAGGTAAAACACCTCATCTACGACTGCCGCCAGGTCCGCGTCGTCGCCCAGCACGACGTACCGCAGCAGGTCGGCCTCGTCCTCCACCAGCCCCACCTCGCGCAGCTCGTCGGCCTCGGCCAGCAGCGCCCCGGCGTCGTCCACGATCTCGACCGCGCCGACGATCAGGTCCACCTGGTCGTGGCCCATCCCGACGTAATACTCCATCATCGCCCGCTGGAACTGCGGGTCGTCCAGGACGGGAACGTCTTCCTCAATACCGCCGAAAGCCTCCACCTTGCGGGTTGGAGGCTCCGGCATTGGGTGCACGGCCAGGAATTCGTCTATACGCTGACGCGGGATGCGTCCTATCTCCAGCCGCACACCGGCTTTAGTTGTGTGCATCGCCCCCCTCGTTACCCGTTTACTCTATCAATATTGCGCTGCTCGACGTTGCTGTCACGCCGCCCACCCCCACGGCGTGGTTTGGCCCGCAACAGGCCAGCGCCGCGAACGGCCCCGATGCAGTCGTCAGCGCGCCGATGTCGTTGGGTTCGTACCAGCGCCCGCCGGCTCCGCCGTCTACGTTGCGGTAGATGCGCCCGGCCACGCCGCCAGATTCCTCGGCAGCCAGGAACAGCACGTCGCAGCCGCAGCCGACGATGTCGTGGATTGTGACGTTGGCTTTGACCGTCGCGCCGGGCAGGTCTACCTGTTCGGTCCAGGTCGTGCCGCCGTCCACCGTCTCGAATACCTCGCCGGCGTCCGTGCCGACGAGTACCGTAGACTGGTTGATCACGTACAGCGATGTAGGCCCGGTGCCACCTGTGCCCGTAACCGTGACTGCGAACCAGGTACGGCCACCGTTTTCGCTCTTGACGACGACGTCGGCGGCGTTGGAGGTGGCATAGATGACCTGCGGGTTGTCGCGTGCGATCATGATGTCGGTCAAGTTGCTCGCCGTCGCCTCGCCGCTCAGTACCGTCTCCCACGTGCGTGCGGCGTCGTAGCTGACGTATGCGTAGCCGTTGCTGCCACCCATCACGATGTAGGTCTGGTCGATCCCGTCGATGCAAGAAGGCGGATTTGCCGTCCAGTCGGAAACGGTCGCCTGGTCGATGTTGACCTGTGTGGTGCCCAGGTCGTCGGAGTAGATAATGGACGTATCGGCGGTAGAGATAGCGACGAAGAAGTTGCCCAGGCACTTGACGGCGTTGGCATCGTTCGCGCCGAAGTCGGTCAACGTCACCGCCGTCCAGTTGTCGTCGTCGCCGCCGGTCAGGTTATACAGCAGGTAGCTATTAGAGGTATCGTCCTCCGTCACGGCCACGGCGACACAATCCTCCTGGTCGTCGCAGCGGTCGGGGCAGCGCTCCGGCTGGCACACGTCCACATCCAGAATCTTGATGCTCTTGCTGGCGACGCTGGTTTTCTCGGACCCGCCTACTCGATAGATGTCCTCCGTGTACAACGCCACCCACGGCAGGTTGACCATCGCGTCCTCGTCGCCTTCCCAGTTTGAGCCTGACAGCCCGCGCTCGTTGAACTTGACGTAACACTGACGCGTGATCTCCTCCCATTTGTATGGCGAGTCGCGGTCTAGGCCGCCGCACTGCATCCGCTGGTCCAGAATCCACTTGCAACGTTTCAGGTCGGTCTTTGCCCGGTCGGCTTGCAAACGCTTCATCACCAGCGTGCCGCTGGATTCGCCCGGTGGCTCGTCGCGTACCGTGTCTCGCTCGACGCCGCCACGCGGATTGAAGCGGGACGTGATGGACATGCCCCCCAGCGTCTCGGAACTGTCGTCCAGTCGCCAGCAACGCCCACCCCACACGAACGGATTGAGCGTTCCGTATTTCTTGATGTAGACGCTGGCGTCTACCAGGCCGTATGCGTTTCCGCTAGTCAGCCAACTCTTTCCCATCTTCTACCTCCTCCGGCCCTTCGTCTGCCGGTGGTCTCTGTTCCTTCGGCCTCAAATCGACCGCTTCTCCCGGTTTCACGTCGAACTCACCCTCGAAGTTCTCGCGCCCCCCGTCCTCTGCCAGGCCCGGCATATCTCGCTTGTCGACCGGTTTGACCGGGTGTAGCGATGAAAATGCGTACAGTCGCCCCGTCACACGTCCCCGGAAGTCGCGCGCTTCGTCACACTTCCAGCGCACGAAGCGGATGCCAAACTGGCCGAAGATGATAGCCTCCGCCGGCGCTTTTCGTTTCCTCTTGAATGGCGATCCCACAGATCCCCCCTTGGTATCTCCTCAGCTCAACTCGCCCTCCTACACGCTTCTCAAGATGCGCCGCCAGGCGTTCTCCATCTCGCGCCTGTACCAGTCCTTTTCTCGGTCTGCGATCCATTCCTCGAACTTGCGCGGCTCGTTGCCGGGGTGGTCGACTTCCTTGGTTCGCACCGTCTCACCGCCGACCACGGCCCCCATCCCCCGGAAGCTCGGCCCCGCGATCCCGCTACCGGGCCGCGTCCTGGGCCTGTAGCTGCCTTTGCCGCCCCACCTGAACACGAGGAACGGCGCATTCCTGGCCCGTATCTTGTGGCGGCGCGTGCCCCGGCTAACGTACTTCCATATCAGCTTGTGTTCACCCGCCGGGTAGACCGCGATCTGTATCGAGTCGGCCCGCACGTACTTGCGCGCCTTGAAGTCGGGCTTGTTCTTCCAGTCTGCGACGATCTCCTCGAACTGCTCGACGAAATGCGGCTTGACCACGGCGTCCATGAACGCCGCCAGTTCTGTCTGGATCTCTTTCGATTTGTTAAACTTGCGCCGGGAGCGCTTGGCTCTGTATGCAACCTTTGGCATTAGCTTTTACCTACCGGCGGGGGCCGCCGGAGGGCGTCTAGCAACCCCCGCCGGATAGGCCGTTATGAGTTGCGCAGTATGTCGTTGGCGACAATCCGCGCAGCGTTGAAGTCGGTCACGGATTGCTCTGCCCACGCCAGCGCCGGGTAATCCGGCCCCGTCGCGCCGCTGCACACGTCGATCTGGCCGGTGCGTATCAGTTCCAGTTGATCGTTGAGCCACGTGTAGTAGAACTCGCGCTGCGCATCCGTGAACCGCCGCGAGCAGTCCGGGCACTGGATCAGCAGCGCAGCCGCGATCAGGTTCAACTCTTGCAAGAACTCGCTCGCATAAGTGTCGTGCGTGCAGTCGCATTGCCCGGTCGCGTTCAGCGCCACGTTGATGCGCGCCGCGCCCTTCTTGATGTAGCGGTTTATGTCGTCCAGCGTAGGCTCGGAGCCCGCGCCGTAGCCCTCCCCACGGCAGAAGAACTCCGCCACCTCGTCGGCGGTGACGTAGGAGTCAGAGCAACCCACGGGTTAGCCCTCCCGTTTGCCCTTCTCTCGTTTCTCGATTTCTTTCTCGCGCTTCTTCTTGATGTCCTGCTCGCTGTCTGCCATCATCTCGCCTCGCTACGTCGGGTTGGTCACGCTCACGCCATCCATCAGGTAGTTCTGGTTCCACGAGTCCGCAGTCCCGGCGGTATTGCAAGCGTCATAGTCCCACGCCACACCGGCCGGTAGTACACAGGACAGCGTGTTGTGGTGTACCAGGTTGCGGCTACCGGCGGTTAGATTGATCATACAGTTGGCGGTCGTGCCGGCTGCGCCGCTCGCGGCGTCGTTGTTATAGATGTAGTTCTCGTAGATGTGGCAGCGGTCGGCGTCAGTCAACCAAATAGCACCACCCGTGCCGATGTCGTAGAACCAGTTGTGATGGACGCGTGCGTAGGCCGGGTCATTACCGCCAACGTTGGCGGTATAGACACCATAGCTGTCGCATTCGTCGAACAGATTGTGGTGGATGTCGGCGTACCACGAGTATTCGAGCTGGACACCCTCGTCCATCGCGTCGTCGAAGAAGCAATGGCGCACGGTCAGATTGTCGCCATAGCGGGTACTGTATTCGGCATATATGCCCGTTCCGCCGCCGTTGCCCATGAAGCAAAAGCCCTCGATGAGCACGTCGGGCTGGTAGACGGTGATGCACACGCCATCGGCAGTCGCCGGCGTCCAGGGCACGCCCAGTGCGCCCGATGGGCATACGCCCACGATGCGCACGCCGGGCGTGTTGACGGTCACGCACTCTTGCACTGCCGTTCCATATCCTTGCGTGGCGTCGTTGTAGCCCCAGGCGTTGTTCGCCATGACGGCTATCACGTCTCCCCGGTACGCCTGGCACTTGGTGATCGCCGTCGCCACCGTCGCCAGCGGCGCGGTCGGGTCGGTCCCGTCCCGATTGTCGTTGGCGTCGGTGTTGTTCGGGTCGACGTAGAAGATGGCCCCGGTACAGTGCTGGCGTAGCCCGGTCTCGGTCCAAGCACCGGGCACGCCATATTGCCCTGGATAGAGAGCATTCTCCCTCGTCAGCGGAAGCGACCAGTTTACATTTGCACTCGGCATAGCCGCCTCCTATCTAGGCTGCGGGCGGGTCTACGGTGATTCCGTTATCTCCCACCTCGGCCTCGGCCGTGTCTTCGTGGTAGTTGCCGGCCCACACGTCGCCGGTTCCGGCGAAGTAACCGCCGGTCTCGGAGTAGTCGTCGCCGCCCAGGCAGTTGTCGCACACGCGGTTGTAGCCGTTGCTGCCGCCGCGCATGTCGATGAACACGCTGGTGCCACCTGCCCCGGCGGGGAAGCTGGCGTCGTGCGTGCCGTCGACGAAGATGTTGTGCGCGATGACGGTCTGGTTCCAGCCGCCCGCACAGTCGCGGGTGATGTACTCGTCGCACTCCTGGAACGTGTTCCCGAAGATGTGCGTCTGGTACGGGTCGGCGGTGCTCGTGTCGGTGACGGTGATGGCCGCGCCGGTCGCCGCGAACTCCGCAAAGCGGCAGTTCTGGATGGTGCAGTTGGCGGGCGCACCGTTGAACTCGACGCCGAACCCGGTGCCCGACCACTGGCCGTCGAAGAAGCAGTTCTCGACGACGGTGCCCTCGGCCCCGCTGCCCGATGGCCGGGACAGCAGCACGCCGGCGTAGCCGTTGCCGGGGCGGAAGTGGAAGTTCGCCACCCGCCAGCCGTAGGCGGTGATGGTCAAACAATCACCTGAGTCGTCGTCCCAGATGACAGGATAGCGCCCGTTCCCGCCGCCCATCAGCACGCCGTAATCGGGCATGGTGGTGGCAGCGAGGGTCAGGCTCTCGGCATAGGTGCCGGGCGAAACGACGATGTAGCTGTTCACGCCGTGCAGCGAGCCGACCGCGCCATAGCGCGCGTGCCAGGTCGCCAGGTTCGTAAACGCCTGGGAGATGGTCGTCAGCGGCGCGTCGGGGTTGGTGCCGTCGTTGGCGTCGCTGGTCATCGGGTGGATGTTGTTCACGTACAGCACGAATCCAGCCGAACGCCAGCGCAGCCCGCGCTCGACGTCGCTGCCCGCTACCCCGAACTGTCCGGGATAAAAGGCCGGTTGTCTCACAACTGGAAGCATAGTATCCTCCTGCTATCCGCTGCCGACCGTGCCCGACACGGGGATGCCGCTGGGCACCCACAACGGGGGCGAGTAGTTGGCCGCGAGCGGGTCGTCGCTCTGTGGTGCCGGGGGTGGTTCGAGCTGGTGCACCTTCTGCATCAGAATCGCCTTCAGCATCTCCGCTTTGGCAGTCACGCCAAAGGCGGTGATGTCCTGCAAGACGTATCCCCGGTACTCCAGGCCGATCTCGCCCTTTTCCTCTTGCGCCTTCGCGCGCGTCACTTCCTCGTCCGTCGCCTCGCGCAGCCCCAGAAACGCGACGTGCCTGGGGCTGCCGTGAGCGATGTAGTCGGGCCGCTCTTCGAGCGGGATGTCTTTCTCGTGCGGTACACGCCCGGTCAGTTGCGCCAGTTGCTTTTCCAGCGCCGCAATCCGTGCCTGCATCGCGTCGGTTTCCTTCGTCATTTGTCTGCCCTCCATTTGGTCGGCGCTATTGCGCCGTGCCGGAGCTGTAGTATGCCCCGCGATAGTCGAAGTAGTTGCCTTCCGTGGTCGTGTCGATGTAGGTGCCCCACTGGTCCTCGACCTTGATGACCACGTTCCCAGTCGCAAAGTCCCCCATGATGGGCGGGACGCTTCCGCCGGAGCCAAGCAGGGAAGTCACGCTCTCGATGTCGCTGCGCTTGCGCAGGATCATCGGGGCCGGCATCCCCTGCCGCCGGGCCAGCACGAACGGGACGATGTTCGATTCCTTCCAGTCCACGAACCCCCACCAGCGCAAGTTCGGCGCGGTGCCGCTCATGTGCGGGTCTTCGATGGGTTCGAAGTCGCCGGCGATGACGTTCTTGGCGTTCGTCGCCAGCTCGGGGATTAGCTCAGACTGGCGGATGACGCGCACCGTGTCGACCAGGCCGCTGTGATGCACCAGGTACTTGAGCCGGGCGCGGATCGGCACGCCCCGGGCGTCGGTGCGCTGGTTGAAGGCCATGCGCGCCTCGCTGATGCGGCTGGAGGTCAGGCGTCCGTTCTGGCTGTACAGAGCGCCCAGCCCGGTCAAGCGGGCGACACTCACGGCGTTGGTGTACATCCGGCTCACGTACTTCTCCAGCGTGCGCCGGGCTGCGAGGCCCATGTCGCGCGCCTGGTCGTTGAAGTATCCCAGGTCGTCGTTGACCAGCGCTTCCATCGAGAAGTCGAACTGCTTGGCCCACCTGTACACCTGGTACTGGCGCTTGGTCGCGTCGGCCACGTAGCCGGGGCGGGTTTCCCCTTTCTCGGTGACGTATTCCAGGTCGTCCACCCCAGACCGCTTCTGGTAGCGGTTGACGGGCAGGAAGTTGGGGGTCGTGTCGGGCTTGACCAACGGCTCGAAGGCAAAACCCTTCACCTCGTAGCCGGGCACCATCTGCCGCTGCACGAACTCGGTGATGGCGTAGGTGAAGTCGGCGGAGATCATAACCTCTTGCAGTCGCGTCTCGGGTCCGTCGAGGCCGGCTTCATTCAGCGTCGCGCCGGACAACGCGCTGTCGAAGAAGTGGTACATCTCCTTCATCGTCGCCACGCGGTCGGCGGGCGCTTTGTGCTTTTCCAATTGGAGCTGGCGGATGTCCGCCAGCATAGAGAGAACCTGTCTCATCGTTTCATTACCTCCCTGCTACGATGCACCCATACCGTGATCGTTGACGATCATCACGCACAGGGTCAGCACCTCGCTGGTGTCGGTCGCGGCGGGCTGGTTGATGCCCTGGCTCGTATTCGGCCCGCCCACGGCCTGGTCGTCGAACTCGTCCTGGCACCACCACACATAGCCCGCGAGGGGGTTGTTGGCCCCCGCGCCGTTCACGGACGCAAACGACAACGTGCAGCCGGTGCTCAGTGCAAAGATGGGGTTGGAGTCGTCCACGTAGACCGGGTCGCCGGGGTAGACCGTGTTCTGCCAGGCGTTCGCGGCCTGCTGGCCGTCGTAGGCGCTGATGTTGGCGACATACGCCTTGGTGATATGCTTGTCGGCTACGTTGAACGTCGCAATGTCGGTGGCAGAGTCGTAGCCGATGACCGTGCCCGTGATGTTCTTGGGCCGGTTAGCCTTGCGGCCAATCGCGAGGACGGGGTGTTCCCCGTCGGCCAGCGTGTCCCAGTTGCCCCCCTCGGGCCACACGAGGGCGGTCGCGTCGTCGTCCGCCATGTGGACCTTGCGGGTCACGAGAGGCTCGCTGGACTGCTCATAGCTCGATCCACTGTAAAACGTCATTTTGTTTCCTCCTACGGTACTAAAGGCACGCCCCGCCCGTGGTCGTTCACGAGCATCACGCACAAGGTCAGCATTTCAGTCGTGTTGGCCGCTGCGGGCTGATCGATCCCTTGCGTTTCGTGCGGGCTACCTATTTCTGATTCTGCAAATTCGTTCTGACGCGAGCACCGGGCGTTTGCCGTCGTTCAGCATGTCCCAGTGCGGCTCGCCCGATTGCTGCCATCTCGCGCACCTACCGGCTCAGGTGATACCGCTCCTGGATCTTCTGGAAGCGCTCGTCGTACTCGTCATCGGTCATCGCCTGCTCGGACGCGGGCTTGCTTCCGCCCTGTCCGAACGGCTGGCCGGCCCCGGTCAGCTTCTTGACACGCTCGACCGCCTTCTGGACGGCCTCTTGCAACTGCGCCTCGTCGGCGTAGTTGCCCTCGGCCACCCAGTCCTTGGCCACTTGCGGCAGGTTCGTCTCGGCCAGCGCGGCGTCTACGGCTTCCTTCGCCAATGGCTCGGGCTCAGGCTCGCTCTCGGCCATCGCCACGGCGTGACCGCCGGCCCCGTCCCTGGTCACCCAGTCGACGTCCGGGCGCGGCTCGGCCTTGATGGCCTCCACCAGGTCGCCCTTGCGCCCGTCCTTCTCGAAACCGGGCTTGACGCTGCCCTTGGCGTAGATGGAGCACCGGAGCGTCTGGAGCTGGCCGGCGCGGGCGCGGTTGCGCGTCTTTTCCGCAAAGTCGGGGTCGAAGATGCGCGCCAGGGCCACGGGGCTGCCATCCTCTGCGAAGTAGACCGGGCAGCGCTCGATGACGCTAACCTCGGTGCGCTCGGACTTCTCGCTGCCTTTGTGGTCGCTCGTGTACATCTTCGCGCCCTCGAAGACGCCCGCGTCCCTCTTCAGCATCTCGGGCGGGTAGTACCGGTTGTCCTTCTGGTTGCCCCACCCCGGCTTGATGACGTTGACGTACACGCCCAGCGGCGCGCGGTCGGGGTTGACACCCTCGGCGGGCTGCGCTTCGGCGGCCAGGCCCAGGATACCCGCTTCCCCGCCCGATTCGGACAGGTCGGCCTCGACGGTCTCAACCTCTGCCGTCTCCGCTTCCTGTGCCTCCACCGGCGCGGCCTCGGGCTCCTTCGATTCGGCGTCCTCCGCCTCTGGCTCCGCTTCCGGCGCGCTCAGGCTGTCGAGTAGCGCCTGTGCGTGCTGGCGCGCGGCGTCCAGGTCGAGTCCGTCTTCCGCCAGTGAGTCGACGAGTGCCTGCACTTGTTCCTTCTCCATAGATTCCACCTCCTTCGATGCCTCTAGCCAAGGCATTTCTTCAGCTTTGTATAGCGCCTTGAGATCACTAATTGCTTTCTGTTTGTTCGGTCCCTCGTACTTGTTGCCCCGATGCCCGCCTGGCGCTGTAAGTGCGGCCTTTGCACCGCCCATCAGGTCATGATCAGGAGTGCCATTGCGCTTGACTTGTAGGTGCCAGGTCGACGGGTTCTCTGGGCTCTCTACCACCAAAAAGTCGCTGGCAGGGAACTTCTCGCCGCCCACGGTCTTCATCGTTTTTTCTGCCATATCCACCTCCGCCGCCGGCGTCGCCCACGGCAGCGTCTTCCTCTCCGGCTCCTCTTCCTGCTCCTGGTCGGCGTAGCTGGCCCACTGGATCATGTCTTCCAGGTCGCCTAGCTCGCTCTCGAAGTCCTTCAGCTTGGCTTGCAAGCTGTCGATGATGCCTTGCAATTGGGTCACCCGCTGCTGATTCAGCCGCCGGCCCACCTCGACAACCTCGGTCTCCTTCGCCGGTTTGGCCTTCTTGAGCGCTGCAATCGCGCCCTTGGCGTCCTTCTTCTTGACCGCCGCGACGAAGGCGTCGCCCAACCGGTTGAGCTGGTACGAGCCGTCGTCCGTCGGCACTACCAACCCGGTCGCCGCCAGTTTCTTGATCAGTTCGTCCACCTGCGGCTTGCCGCTGGCGAAGTCGAGCAGGTTTTGCACGTCGGCGTTCGAGATGCCACCGCCGTCCGTGACCGCGCTCATCAGGTCGCCCGGCTCGCCTTCGGGTTCCTCGGCGGGTGCTTCTTCCTTTTCAGGCTCTTTCGCCTTCTGCGCCTGTTTCTTGCGCTTGGCCGCTGCCTTCTCCCGCTTCGCGGCCCGGTCGGCCTTCGCGGCCTGCTGTGCCCCGGCCAGTCCCATCACACGCTCGATCTCGTCTGCGTCCTTGTTCTTGGTCGCCTTCAGGACCGCGCGCCCGTAGGTGTTCAGCCCCCCGGTCTCGGTTGCCAGGCCCAGGCTTTGCAGCTTGGCGAGCGCTTCCTGGTCGATCTTGCCCTCACCACTGGCGATCTGGGCCAGCGCGTCGGTCAAGCCGGATTCGATACCCAGGTCGGCGGCAGGTTCTGCCGTCCCGCCCCCGCCCCCTTCGTCGCCGCCCCCACTTGCACCGGAGAATTTGCCGCCCGCGCCACGGTACAGGTTGCCCGCGATGCGCCCGCCTTTCTTCGCGGACCAGTCGGCATACTGTTTCGGTTTGCTGGCTTCCTCCAGGTCTCCCTGTAACTTTTTCAGGAACCGGTTCGCGGTCTCACGGTCGATCTCGCCGCTGTCGTTCACCACGGCCAGGGCTGTCTCGATAGCGCTGGCTGCCAGGCCGGTAATTTCCTCGTTTTCCTTCGCCCGGTCTACCATCGCGTTTGCGGCGCGGATGGCCCCGCCGTCACACGAACCATCGTCACCGCCCTTGTCGATGCAATCCTGGCGATGGCGGTTGGCGACCTTGACCCAGAGCTTTTTTTGCCCCGCGTCCAAGCCCTTCTTGTGTTCGTCTACGTCGTCAATCGTCCACGGCATACTTTATTGCCCTCATACCGGTCGCAGCGTCGTCGTCGTCGAGGTCGAGGTCGAGGAACTAGTCGACAGGCTCACAGTCGTACTCGTAGACTGCGTTAGGCTGGTCGAGACGCTAGTGCTCGATAGGCTGGTGCTAGAACTTGTGCTTTGCGTCGTTGACGTTGTAAGAGATGTTGAAACCGACGTGCTCGTCGTTAGGCTGGTCGAGACACTAGTGCTCGATAGGCTGGTGCTAGAACTTGTGCTTTGCGTCGTTGACGTTGTAAGAGATGTTGAAACCGACGTGGAGCTACTGGTCGACACAGTCGTGCTAGAACTTGTGCTGACCGACGTGGACGTTGTAAGAGATGTTGAAACCGACGTGGAAAGGCTCGACGACGAGCTGGTGCTGAGACTGGTACTGGTCGAGCTAGAGGTCGACGTACTCGTCGTCGTCGACGTGCTGGTCGTCGTGTTGTATTCAGTCCCGAAGTTATGGAAGAATCCCATTTAGCTTCATCCTTCGGCGTAAAAGACCGCCGTCACCTCGGCCCATCCTGGTACCGCTTGCGATACCGAGTCCTCGCGGCAGAACACGCGCAGGCGCTCGATGCAGCCACCCAGGTGAATCGGCGGGCTGATGAATGTCTCGACGTCCCCGCTGGTGGCACAGTACGAGATGTATTCTTGCTGCACCATCGAGTGCTGAATCCGGCAGGGGGTCATCTTGCCCGGTACGTACAACGAGCCGTGGAACCACTCTTGCGTGGAGCCGCCGGCGAGCGCGGCGATGGAAAACGGGCTCAGGTCGTAGTAGTAGTCGACGCCACCCTGAACCGGGTGCTGGCGCTGGTATGCGAAATACAAGCGGCACCACCAGAAACCTTGCACCACGGCTACGGTTGGGTCTGCGTCCCACGCGCCCGCAGCCGGCAGCGCGGCCCAGGTGCGCAGCACGGTGGGGTTGGCCTGGCCGGTCGGGTAAGTCTGCGAATTAGAAAGAGGCATCAGTCAAACTCCGAACTTTTCGCGTCGAACCGGTTCTCGCCTGCCGCCATCCCGGTCCCGGTCGAGTACCAGCGGTAGTACCAGATCCCGTGCACGGTGACGTTGACGCTGATCTGGTACGTGCCCGTGGACGGGTTCGTGATCTCCGGGTCGACGCCGTAGGTGTAGGTGGTGATAGCCTGCGTAGACGGGTTCTTGATCTGGAAATAGACGGCAGTCGGGTCGACCGCCGCTCCGGTGTCGGCGTCGGTGAACACTGCCGTGCAGACGACTTGATCTCCGATGTCATAGGAATGGCTCATCGTGTAGCCCGAAAACAAAAAAGAGCGCACCTCCACCCGGTATGGTGGAAATGCGCCCAGTGCGGTACGCTAGAATGTTTGTTCTATTGTCGGACAAAAAAGGGGGCGCAGCCCTCGGTATGAAGGCTGCGCCCGGTACGGTACGCGTTACGGTTTATGCAATTATGTAAACAGTGTACCACAGTGCAAGAATTTGGTCAATAGTACCATTCTCCCACCAGGTCAGCACCCGTGATCCGTCAGCACCACCTCGTAGGCCAACGCATCTGTCACCGTCACCTCGTATGCCAGCACATCCGTGAGCGCCACGGCGTAGGCCGGCTCATCGTCCGTTGCTACCCCATACGCCAGTTCATCCGTCAGTACCACCTCATACGCCAGCGCGTCGGTGATGACCAGGTCCGCCTTCTCATACGGTAGCAGCGTCGTCGTGGTGCTGGTCGAGCTGGACGTAGAGAGGCTGACCGTGGTGCTCGTGGACTGGCTCACGGTCGTGGACGTGGACTGCGATACCGTCGTCGAGGAACTTGTGGACTGGCTTACAGTCGTACTTGTAGACTGCGAGACAGTCGTCGACGTGGATTGCGTCAGGCTGGTGCTGGAACTCGTGGACTGGGTAGTCGAGGTCGAAACAGAAATTGTTGTGCTTGAGCTGGTCGATTGCGTGGTACTCGTGGACTGCGAGACCGTGGTGCTCAGGCTCGTAGACTGCGAGACGGTCGTGCTGGAACTGGTCGACGTCGTAAGAGAACTTGAGGTCGATACGGAGACCGTGGTCGACGAACTGAGGCTGACCGTCGTGCTAGAACTCGTGGATTGTGTCGTGGACGTTGTAAGAGAAGTTGTAAGCGAGCTGCTGGTAGACTGCGACGTTGTACTGCTAGAACTTGTGCTGACCGTGGACGACGTAGAAAGAGACGTTGTAAGGCTGCTGGACGTAGACTGAGAGGTCGTCAGGCTAGTCGAGGTCGAGAGCGAGACCGTCGTGGAAAGACTCGTGCTTTGGCTGGTACTCGATGAAACAGAAGTTGTTGACGAACTGGACGTTGAGACAGAAACCGTTGTGGACGAGCTAAGGCTGGTCGACGTGGTACTGGTCGATAGCGAGACGGTCGTGCTCAGGCTCGTGGACTGGCTGGTGGACGTTGTAAGAGACGTTGTTAGGCTGGTACTCGTCGTAGATGTAGATTGCGAAACCGTCGTGCTGGAACTCGTGCTCTGCGTGGTCGAAGTAGAAACAGAAATTGTTGTGCTGGAACTGGTAGACTGCGATACCGTCGTGGACGTGGACAGGCTCGTGCTGGTCGTCGAGGTCGAGAGCGAGACCGTGGTACTGCTGGACAACGAAGTCGACGTCGTGAGGCTGCTGCTAGAACTCGTGCTCTGGCTGGTGCTGGATGAAAGCGACGTTGAACTGCTAGAACTCGTGCTGACCGTGGACGATGTCGAAAAAGTCGTTGACGTAGACTGCGAGACGGTCGTCGACGTGGATTGCGTCAGGCTGGTCGACGTGCTGCTAGAACTTGTGGATTGTGAGGTCGATGATGAAACAGAAGTTGAGGTCGAGACCGTCGTCGTGAGGCTCGTCGAGACGCTGGTACTGGTCGTGCTGGTGCTAAGGCTCGTGCTCTGGCTGGAGCTAGATGAAACGGAAGTTGTCGTGGACAGGCTCGTCGAGACCGACGTGGACGTGGTGCTGGTCGACTGGCTGGTGCTAGAACTTGTGCTTTGGCTGGTTGAACTCGAAACAGACGTTGTACTGCTAGAACTTGTGGACTGGCTGGTCGAAGTTGTAAGAGAAGTTGTAAGCGACGTGCTCGTTGTCAGACTGGTACTGGTGCTGGTCGTCGAGGTCGAGGTTGTGAGGGTTGTTGACGTCGACGTGCTGGCCGCGCACGGGCCTATCTGTGTATCATCATCCCGTAGAATGAAATCGTCCAGATATAGCGTGCCACTGGTGCCAGCGTCCACGCCGCTGACAGCGCCTATCCGCGCCCGGTCGGGCTTGGAGATGTCCTCCACGTCCAGGCCGGTCTTGTTTTCTTGCTGCACCCCATCGATCCACAGCGTGATCGCAGCGGCACTGCCGCCGGCGTATTCGACCAACACCTCGACGTAGTGACTGGCGTCGGTGATGTCGTAACTCGAGGTGAGTTCCCAGCCACCACTGTCGTTACGCACGCCGGTGATGATCTCGTAGTTCGAGCCGTCGTGGCGCAAGTACGTCTGCTGGCGCAAACCGGTGCCATCCAGGAGCGCGACGACGGTGAATACGTCGCCGGAACTCATCGACAGCCCATTCGGGTCGATGTAGAACCGGTAGCGGTACTCCGTGTTGGATAGCTGCGTGAACGTCTTTTCGCCATAGACGTCGTCGGTATCGTCTATGGCGACGGACAGGCCCCAGGAACCGCACAGCGCCGCAGCTTGCGCGGCGGTAAGCTCGCCAACGTCGGGGTCGACGGTGCTGGTGTATTCCGTTAGGTTTCCAACCTCGTGCGTGATGTTGAAAATCTGAGCCATAGTTGCGCCTACTTAAAACGCAAAGAGGGCAGCCCTCACGGGTTGCCCTCCTGCAAGTTGTGTCGTGCTGTTGTTACTGTGTCAGCGGCGGTGCGCTAGAAGCCGAGCCGCGCCACCTCGGGGACGCGGGGAAGCGGTTCCTGGGTCTTGGGGTCTTTACCCCACAAATCATAGCCTTCCGGCCACAAGAGGTCGAGCCGGTTCCACTGCTCACGAACTGGCGGTAGCGCCTGACTCAGACCGTCCGGCTCATCCTTGCTCTGTCCCCACCAGTGCCAAACCCACGACAAGCTGGTAGCCAATGCCCGCAATTTCTGTTGATAAATCCGGGCCATTAGGTCATAATCTTCGCCGGCTCCGGGGAATGAGCGTTCATCGAACAGGCCAACCTTCTCCACCAGCAGTTCACGCTTGAACACGCTACACCAGCAGGTCAGGCCGTCGATCATCTGCCCGTTCTTTTCGTGAATCAGCCGCAAGATATTTTCTGGCTCGGCGCATTCTCTGAGCGTCAGGTGATAACGGAACCCATCTTCTCCATACCCCCATCCTGGCTCTTTCGGACTTGATGGGTTGACGCATACTGCCGTATCATATCGCTTGAACGTCTCCATTATCCCTGGCCACCACGTTGGGGTAATGAAAAGTACATCGTCATTGCATACCGTGACGTATTCAGTCGGTGCGAGTCGGATTCCGAGGTTGCTTGCTTGCGCGAACCCCAGGTTCTTCTTTGGTTTGATCCACAAGTCGCAGTGTTGGCGTAGCTCTTGCTCGAACTCGGCTACCGGTTGCGTCTGATCTATGACGATGACGTAATAATTCGGTATTGTCATCACCTTGAGACTGGCAAGCGCATCCAAGATCCTGTCCCGTCGTACTATCGGAAAAACGAACGTGTTTATAATGTCAGTCATTCTCGCCCTCCCTCCATCTCATACCCAAACCACTCTTGCACGTCCCCCGCCACCCGCGCGAACGTCTCCACCTCCTCGAACGTCCACACCGGCGGCTCCTCGTCCGCCACGCTCACGTTGGCGCGCCGCCCCGCGTGCTTCAGCCACACGTCGTGGCTCACGCGTGCGCCGGCCTGATCCGCGAGCGCCATCACCGCTGCGAACGACGTGTTGAGTGCTTCCAGCGGGAAGATCGTCACCCCCTGCTCCGTCAGCCGCCGGTACGTGTCGGCCCAGTACCAGCAGCAGGCCGCGAATGGCGTCATCTTCCTCGGCGGCGCTATCGGCGGGTATCCCTCGCGCCTGTAGCACCCCCGCTCCAGCAGTGAGCGCACGACGTAGCGGCCATCGCGCACCAGGCCAAGGATGGGCACGAACGGGAACGCCTCGCGCAGCGCTGGGACGCAGTAGCGCAGGTAGCTGTTGACCTCTGCGTATCCCTGCTCCGGGTGCCGCTGCCAGATCCGCTCCATCCGCAAGCGCCGCTGGCGTAGGAACTTGTCGGCGTCTAGAGCGCCGGCGTACACGTCGGCGTAGCGGGCGGCGTCGAACTGCGCCAGCGGCTCGTGGTGCACGTTCACGTCGTCGTCGCACTGGTTCAGCAGCCGCGCCAGCCACAGGGTGCCGGAGCGCCCGTGACCGGTGATGATGAAACGTAGGTCCATCTGCATCAGCCCTCCATCCCCTCTATCACCATCTCGAAAATCGCCGCAATCCCCATCACGTTGAGCGCCATCATCGCGCCCGCTGCGAACAGGAACGCGCCGGCGGCTTGCGGGGTCATTCGGCCTCCGCTGTCTGTTCGTGCGCCCCCACGACGAGCTTGGCGAATGCGACGACGTGCTCTCTCACCTCGACCGGCAGTTCGTCCAGCCAGTCGAAGAAATAATCCACGTCCTCGTTGGCGACCGGCGGCTGCGTGACCAGCCACTTGCGCCGCCGGTGCTGGTCGCGGAGCACGACCTCGAAACGGTACGGGTGATCTGCCTCAAGTTGAAACGGGTCCATCATACTTCCTCTTCCTGTGTGTAATATCGCAGTATTTCTCGTTCGGTCTTAGGGCCAATGCCATATAAAGTTTGTAATGCTGCTGCCCTAATATGACGGTGAACTTCCTCTGTCGTGTGAATTCCAGCACGAGCTAGCTTAGTCAGAATACGAACTGGGACAATCTGCGGGGTGACCAGTTGTAATTTCTCCATCCCTACCTCCAACACCTGAACAACGGCCTTACCCCGTGGTCCTTCGTCGCCCCCAGGAACTCGACGCGCCCGAACCGCCGTTCCAGCACCGGTCGCCAGGTCTCCTCGCGGTCTGGCACGTGCCCCTCGAAGAAACACACCCGCTTGCACAGCGCGAACGCCCACGGGTCCGGGCGCGTCTGCTTGGCGCTCAAGGCCAGCACGACGTCGAACTCCGCGATGCCCGTCTGCCGCACGATATCCCCGGCCTCCCCCGGCAGCATCGCGCCTACGAAGTCCAGGTTCCAGTAACCGCGCCAGTTCGCCACCTCGTAGGCCAGTTTCGCCACGTGCGGCTTGTCCACGCCCACCACGCGCAACGCGCCTCGGTCGTGCGCCTCCTGGCACAGCGCCCCCAGGTTGCAGCCCACGTCCAAGACGGTCGCGCCGGCCCAGTCCACCTCGTCCCACTGCATCGCCCGCGCCCGCGCGCCTGCGCCCGTGCGCTGGGCGTCCATCGCCAGCCCCGCCGCCTGGTATGCGTCGTTGCGGCTGCCCCAGGCTGCGCCGGCGGTGCAGCGGCGCACCAGGTCGGCCTCGTAGTCGCCGTGCAAGAAGTGATGCTGGAAGTCCACCATCTGCGAGCCTATCCAGTTGGCGGGGTTCATGTCGCCGCTGCGACACCGTACCTTGTAACGGTCCACGACCTGCGTGCGGCAGGCAGCGCGGTCGAACTCTCTGCCGTCGTCCTCGACGTAGTCCGTCACCTGTGCCCAGTGCGCGCCGTTCACGAGCGCGACGTCGTACACGCGCGGTGCGAACCCTTCGAGCGCGAACAGGTTCTGCGCCCTGGTGCAGTCGGTCAGCAGGTTGCCCGTATCGCCCCAGTAGAACTCGTCCAGCGGTTGCGCATCGCGCCTGAACACCTTCAGGCACAGGCCCTCGCGCCCGTACTCGCGGGCCAGGATGCGCGCCAGGTCGGGGCCGTGAGCGACGTAGCTAAAGACGCCGGTCGCGCGGCGGTCGCCCTGGTGGGCGGGCGTGAGGAGGGCGGGTGGGATGGCGAGTGTAGTCACGCTATCGCCTCCATCGTCAACTGCTCCGCCACCGGCTCCACTGCCACCGGCGGCTGCGGCGGCTGGTTCGGTGCCTTGCACCGGTCACAGACACCGGGCCGGCGCGCCAGGAAGTTGCAGAGAGGGCAGAGCCAGAATTTCTCGCGCCTTCTCTCGCCCGCTCTTGACCACACGTTCCTACCCCGCTCCATCCAGCACCTCCAGCCACCGCTCCCGCAGCCTCGGCCACAGCCAGCATTGACGCACGGCGTCAGCGCTCGCGGCCCCCAGCGCCAGCCAGTCTACCTCGCGCACGGCCTTCTTGAGCGTGTCCCAGTCGTCCACGATGACGATGCCTGCGCCCGTGCGGGCCAGGTCGCGGGCCACGCCGACGTCGAACGTGACGACGGGGCGGCCACAGGCGCACGCCTCCAGCAGCGGGAAGCAGAAACCTTCGCTACTACTGGCGCAGACGTAGACGTGCAAACGGCGGTAATACAGGTGCATCGTCTCCAACTCGTATGCGCCGGATTGACGCCCGCTCTCCATTTGGGATATATTTGGGATAAAGTCGATATCCCAAATCGTGGACAATTCCTCCGTCAACTGCAAGAACTGCTTGCGCGGGTTCTTGAACTGGCCGGCCCATCCGACCTGTCGCCGCTCGCTCTTGGGCCACGGCTGCGGGTGGAAGTTCTGCGCATCCACGCCCCAGGGTAACAGATGCGCCCGGTCGCCGTAGCGCTTGGCGATGCGCTCGTAGACGCCGGTGCTGGCGGCGCACACGGTGCCCGCGTCCTGCGCCCAGCCGTACTCGTGTGGCTCCCACACGAACTTGACCACCTTCGCCGGGTCGCAGCCGGGCGCACGGTTGGGGCCCGGGAAGAAGGGCAGCACGACGTCGAACTCGTCCCAGTCGAGCGGCTTGTATGTGATGGTCGTCTCGTACTCCGGGCGCAGCGTGTCGGCCAGCTTGCGGGAGTAGTATTCGCTGAAATTGCGCCAGGATAGCCAGATGGCGAGTTTACGGGTCATCGTCACTCGGATAATCGACTATGAACTCAACAGGAACACTGCGCCACATTGTGCGCCCTGTCGTCGCATCACGCCATTGTTGCTGTAGCGTGATGTGCATCCCTTTGATTTGCCATCGCAGTTGCCCGGTCGGCTCAATGGCATGGCGAGAACCATCATCGCCAGTTATGTAGTCTGCCCTTAGCGGGCATTCAGTTTCATCACACATCATCGCCCTCCCCACTGCCTGAGTGCCGCCTCAAGTGCGGGCAGCAGCGCCAGCCCTATCTCTGTTTTCATCGCCTCAACGTCACGCTGGAACTGGCGCGCCGTCTTGCCCGGCCGGCGGTACGTGTGCAATGTCCCTTGCCGTATCGTCGGGCGCGGCGGTAGATGCGGCCTGACGCCCATCGTCTCGTGCGGTAGCTGAAGCGTGCACGAAGTGTCTAACTCTATCGTCAGCAGTGTCGCCCCGCAGCCGTCCCACTGCCCTTCGCCACAGGTCAGGGCGTCATCAGGGTTGACCTTGCCGCACCACTTGCAAACCTTTGCCATCATCGCCCCCCCAAGCAAATCTCGTCCAGCGCCGCCAGCCGCCGTTCCAGCGGGTAGCGGTCGGCCACGTGCGCCCGGTAGCCCTCCGGGTGATATAGCGCGCTCAGGAACATATCGACCGCTTCGTCGTGCGTGTCGAATACCCAGTTACGCGGCCAGATGTCGGTCGCGCCGTTCGTGTTCTGGATGACGGGGCGGATGCCCTTGGCAGCGCACTCTCCGACGACGTAGCCGAACGCCTCTTTGAGCCCCGTCTGTAGCAGGTAACTCTTGTCTTCCAACCACTCGTTCAAGTCGGGGATGAACTTGTCGACGAACGTCACCCGCTCGGCCAGTTCCGGGTTGGCGCGCACGAACGCCATACAGTGCTCCCGCCACCAATTCGGGCTCCACTTGTATCCGCGCACGTACAGGTGCCACGGGTTGCGCGGGTCGCGTCGCACCAGCGCCAGGAACACCTGCAGAGCGCCGAACAGGTTCTTCGCTATCCAATAGTTGCCGATCCACGCCACGTCGTAGCCGCGTTTCGGTTCCCGACGCAGCGTCCAGCGGCTCAGGTCCACGCCGCCGGGGACGTGATGCACGGGCAGCGTGTCGGGCAGGTGCGGGCGCATGTACTCGTGGATGTGGCGGGCCATCACGACCAGGCCGTCCACCCAGGCCCAGTTCACCTTGCGCCAGTGACCGCCGTACACGTCGGCGTCGACGGCCTCCGCGATGATGCGCGTGTTTGGAGGCTTCTCCATCTCGTTGGATGCGCGGCATAGGTTGTTGTCGACCGGGTAAAAATACGCGAGCCCACCGTCGCACCAGTTCACGAGGTCAGGGCCCCACCAGATGCCCGTCCGCACGTCGTGCCCCAGGTCGCGCCAGTGGGCCAGCAGCGGCTCGTTGAACTTGGATAGACCGGTCTCTTTGACGCGCCAGGAGTCGAAAAGGTAGATGTTCATACCATTGACTGCCAGGTTTCGCCGCCGTCCAATGTCTGCCAGAGGGTGCCGTCGGTGCAGTATATCCTGATGGCCTGCCAGGCTTTGTCGGTGTCAATATCCAAATCCACCCAGGCCCTTCCGTCCTTGATGTGGGTTCCACCGACCGTGATAGCCTCTTCCAGCACGTCGTCGTCGATGCTATATTCCACAAACTCTGGAAACTCCGGCTCCGAAACCTCCGGCGCAATGCCCAGGGCCGTAGCGCCGACGATCAGGCCAAACCCCTTGATAAAGTCACGTCGACTTATATTCATTACTCCTCTTCCTCAATCCACCAACACTTCCTGATACCGTGATAATGTAGCCATTTCTCTATCGGTATGATGAATCTATCAAGCCAGGTGTACTCAAACCAGATACATAGCCATTCCCACCGCGATAACGAGCCGGCAGTTGACGATTGAGAAGTCGTCGGGAATGTCGCCACCGTGCTCGTGCACCTGCCACAGTTGGCACAATCGCCATCGCACACAAAATCATCAGTCCACTCCATCCTGCCCTCCCGGCAATCCCTGCCCCCGATAGTGCACCCACAGCCCGCCCAGCAACCACAGCACCGCGCCCACGGCCACCGACTCCCAGGCAACCGGGCGCGCCCCCAGGCCCAGGCCGATGAACCAGGTGCCGAAGTAGATAGCGCGCATCACCCCGCCGTCGTGAACTCGAACGCCGTCGCGTCCTGGAACACGCTGCCGACCTGCCGGTACCCGAACCCGCTTAGGAATTGCGTCACCTGTGCGTGTCGTTGGCGGTTCCGTATCTCGACGAACAGCGCCGGCCTCTGCTCGTCCAGCAGCCGTGCCGCCCCCTTGAGCACGTGCAGCTCGTGGCCCTCCACGTCGATCTTGACCAACCGTACCGGTTTGGCGTGCTCTTTCGCCACGATGCTGTCCAGCGTCTCGACGACCACGCTCTTGCCCGGCACCAGCCGAAACTGGCCCAGGTTGCCCCCGAACCGCTCCATCGCGCCCTTGCCGCCCTTGTCGCTCACGGCGCAGTTGTAGACGTGGACGAGCTTGTCCACCCGGTTGAGCGCGTAGACTTGGGCCTGGCGCAGGCACGATTCCGGTACCGGCTCGACGGCGATCACGAACTTGGGCGCGCAGAACTTGGCGAAGAACAGGCTATGGTTGCCCAGGGCCGCGCCCACGTCCACGAACACGCCGCCCTTGTAGTGCCAGTAGATATACTCCAGCATCCGCGTCTCGAAGAACTCGCCCCGTTGCCAGGTGGCTTGCAGGTGCTCGACGGGTTCCTCGGTGACGACGGTCGCGCTGCCGGCGCGTGAGGTGATGGTGTGTGTGTGCATCATAGCCCCTCCGATTTCCTGAAGAACCCGGTCGCGTTGTTGCGCGGGTTGCCGTCTATCGCGCCGTCCACGCGCCCCCGGAACTTGGTACACTCCCACCCGTCGAGCAGGTGTAGCGCCCGTGCTACCGGGTTGTACCCCAGGTCGTCGGCCACGAGCCAGCCGCCGGGCTTGACCTTGGCGCGGGCGTCGCGGATGCACAGCGGGCGGGCCTTGCCGTCCACGTAGACGAGGTCGAAGTGCTCGTCGGGGTAGTGCGTGATGATGCTGGCGTACTGCTCGGCCTGAGTCTTGGTGCCCCGGTTTCGGTCGTCGAACTCCACCAGGTATTGCGTAATAAGCGCCGGCTCACATAGGTCCAACTCTTTCAACTTGCGCCCGACGGCGTCGAACCATTCCTCGTTGTTCTCCACGCTGATGACACGGGTGCAGTGCTGCGCGAACCACACGGTAGACTTGCCGCTGCCGTACTCGAAGACGTGGAAGTGCGGCTTGACGATCTCCTTGAAGAAGGCTACGGCTCCGGCGTTGACGAGGGGGAGGTAGGGCGGGTAGACGTCAATTTGCACTGTCGGCCTCCTTCGGCTCGCACGTCTGCCAGTCAATCCCCATCCGCTGCCATCCGTAGTGATTCGCGGGCGGCCATATCTCACGGTGGCCTTCGTGGTACGTGCCCTCCGAGTAACCGTGCTGGTCCTCGCCCAGGTCGGGATTGCCGAACAGGTGGATGCACTGGATGTCTCTGCTATAGCCGGTCTTGTAACCTGCCTTCTGTAGTCGCTTGCAGATGAAGCGCTCCTCGTGGTTGCGGCTCGGACGTTTGCCGCGCTCCCACCCGCCGACCTCGCGCACCACGCCAGCCCGCATCAGCCGCAACACGGCCCCGACGTGGTCCCGCTGCACGATCTCGGGCGCGTCCGCGAACATCCGCTTGACGTTGTCGCCGATCATCACGTGGGGCCGGCAGGCGATGGCGGCATAATCCGGGTGGCGCTCACCCAGGTCCAGCAGCCGCGCCAGCCAGTCTCTCCCGTCGACGGGAACGGGCGGGATGATGTCGTTGTCGGTGCAGATGTACGGGTCGGTCTGCGCCCAGTCGAGCAGCAGGTTGAAACCCCAGTGGACGCCGTTGTTGTCCACGCTCAACTCGTAACCGTCCACCAGCCCCTCGGCGGCCAGCGCCTTGATCAGTTCGTCGCTGCCGTCCACGCTGCCGTTGTCGAGTACCAACAGCCGGTGCGGCGTCGTGGTGCGGGCGCGAATGGCGCGGATGCTGGCCTCGGTGATGCGGCGGCGGTTGCAGGACAGGAGACAGATGTCGATGGGTAGGCGAAGTTGCAAAGCGCGCGCGCGGACAGCAGCGGCAGTGACGGGATGCGGGTTGAGGGAGTCGAGCAGTTGGCGGGTGTAGGTTAGGGCCATGGCGCTATCATCTCCAGCCATAATCCCTGGCGTTGGGTAAGATGGCACCATAGGCAGTGACGCTCTTGCCACTGCTTCGTATCTGATCCGTTGAGTGTCCACGGCGTCCACCTATGCAAGCCAAGTGCGCACAATAGCCGTTTCATTTTGCCCTCCTCAGTTTCCATTTCAGGTCTCTTTTCCTGGCGCGGAACCAGACTTTGATACAGTACCAGGCTAAGTGCACCTTGTAGAAGCGACTATACGGGTGCAAAAAACAAGGATGCGAATAATCATAAGAGATGGAGGGTGTAGTTGTGGATGATTCACAGTCAGTCATCTCACCCCGCCCTCCCAGTCCGTGCATCCTTTGACCGTTCCCGTATCGCCGCCGTTACCGCCGCCATCACGACGACCGCCAGCACGATGTCGCCCAGTATCCCTGCCAGCAGCAGCGGCCAGCCACCGGCCCCTGAGACGATGACCCACGCGATTGCCCAGGTTAGCATAGTTGCCCTCCTCATCTCACGTAATGAACATAGAGCGCCGCATTGATAGTATGCACGCGGAAGTGGCGCGTCAGTGCAAGAAGAAATGCGTGGTCATCGCCCCAGGGATTTCCTATGTGACCCCGGCCTACAAGTCCCCTTGCGACCGGTCCCCGTTTCCCGCTGCCGTAGCCCAGCGTGCCGAACTCCAGCCCCAGCCATTCGTCGATCCCGTCGGCGCAGTGGTCGGGGTGCTTCCACGGCGGCATCGGGCCGACCTTCTCGTAGCACTCGCGGGCGAAGATGAACATCCCCGTCCCTATTTTCCCAGACGCGAACAGCTCGTGCGCTCCGTTCGTGTCGACAGGGGGCAGCCACGCCGGCCGTATCTTCGTCCAAGCGATAGCCACACGGCGGTTAGGCTCTCCGACCTGCCCGTGTACCACGGCCCCCGCCACCCACAGGCGCACGCCCGGCTCCTGCTCGATATTGTAGGCGAAGGTCTGGAGGTACATCTGATCCCACGCATCGTCGTCGTCCAGGCGACAGAACCAGTCCCCCGCCGATAGCGCCAAGCCCGTATTCCACGATATCACCCGCTGCGACCGCTCTTTGTGCCGCACGTACCGGAACCGCCCCCCGCGCAGGTACTCGGCACAGTGCTCGGGCGGGTCCAGTTGCTCGACTGGCGGCTCTAGGTACGCCGCTACCGCTTCTAGCGTCCCATCTTGGCTGGCGTCGTCCACGATGATGCACTCGAAGTCGTGGTGTGTTTGCATCACGATGCTGTCTAGCGCCCGTTGCAAGCGCCCGTCGGCGCGGTTGAATGTGGGGATGATGATGGAGAATTGTGGGGTCATTGTGCATACCTCCTCTCAGACGGTGCAGAATAGGGCCTAGCCATCAGCTTGAGATAGACGGTAAAAGTGATGTCGAAGTAGTGCACGTATATACTGCCCACCAGCCCCGATCATCTTGATATACCTTGATTACAGTTGCCCATCGCGGCAGTTTGTCGCCCGTCCCCCAGGCTTCATCTGCACTATCGAACGGCCCACGCTCAGGATAGCCGCTAAGTACAGAGTTAGTCTGTGTATTTAGTCGCTCCTCAATCTCTCGGTAACTCGTCGCCATCACTCGCCCTCCTCCGACTCCAGGAACCGCACACGCATCTCCCAGAGATGGTCAGCCTTTTGCGTAGTTATACCCCAGCCACTTTCAATCGTCTCGATCAGTTCGGCCAATATCTGGTCGAATATCCCTTGCCGGGTATCGGGGATACCGACTTTCGGGATAGGGTTTCTCTTCACAGCCCAGTCGATCAGCGCTTTGCGTCTCTCTGCTTTGGCCCAGTTGCGTAGTTCGTCAAGGTCAGCCATCCTTTTGCCCTCCTCCTTCTGCCTCCCATCGCATACCCATTGCAAATGCGATGTGCACCAGTTGCAAGAGCATCATCTGACCTTGCGCCCACGCCTTGAGCACCCACTTCTTTTTCCGCGTCCTACTTTCCACATTCCCCGCTTCTGTCTTTACCAGCTTCAGCGCCAGCGCCCACAACAGTTGCGGCACGGCCTCGGCTCCCTGGATCAGCGCCCGGTACTCGTCGCCCGGCTCACCGATGATGGCGTCGGCCTCGTCGGGGGAGAGCAGGGATAGGGCAGCGGTGATGGCGGCGGTTTGTTGTTCCAGGGGCATCAGATCCGGCCTCCCAGACTTCCCTCTGTCAGAATCTCCATCATTCCACGCAACATCACTTCTGTTTCGTTGAGTGTTGTCTGAAGAGACTGCCTGAGTGCATCTTCTTCTTGCGATGTATCGACAAAGGGAATATCCCCATTTGCTTTACGGATGTCTCTTTCTAGCCGACTCTCAAACACTTCCCGCCAGTTCTTGAAAATCCTTTCCAGCACCATTGAGGCATCGTCGCGGTTCTCAAGTACCAGCGCCAGAGTTACCATCGCTGTTAGGTCAGCGAACAGAAGCATCATTGATTGCTTGTCGGTCACGGTTGCCCTCCTAGACTAGCCCCTCTTTGAAGTAGAACAGCGGCTCGATATACCGTTTGAAGACATACGCCGGATTCCGCTCTTTCCGTATCCGCGTCCGCTGGGCCAGCACCGGGTTGTACTGCAACTCGTAGGCCACGCGCCCGGCGATGTTGCGGAAGTAACCGTCGGGGTCGCCGTAGGTGGTGTCAAACTTCGCCGTCTCCCCGGTGAGCGGGTTGACCGCGCTGCTGAACTGGAAGTACGCGGCGTGCGGGCCGTATACGCTGCGGAATACGGGCATGTCGCTGTTGAGTATCAGGAACGCGCCACACGCGGCAGCCTCTTGCGCGATCAGGCTGTACGTCTCGCTCACGCTCGGTTGGACGTGGACGTTGGCGAGCAGGCACAGGTCGCGCACTACCTCACGCGGCACGCGCAGGTGCCAGTCCTTGTGGAACTCGCTCGTGAACGTCACGTCGATGTCGTTCAGCCCCATCTCCGGCAGCATCTTCTTGAGGTCTTTGCGGTACTCTACCTTGTCGCCGCCCGTACTGTGAAAGTCGCACGTCACCAGCCGCACGCTCATCCCGAAGTGCTTCTTGAGCGCGCTGGCGACGTGCAGCACGTGCTCGACCTGCTTGCCCCGGTCCAGGCGCACGGGGTAGACCATGATCACGTCAGCACTGAGCAGCCCCTTCTCCTTGACCAGTTCCTTGGTCAATTCCTGAAAGCCGAAGAAGCGCCCGAAGTCGGTCGGGTGCGGCACCACGGCCACGTCGTCGGGCTCGCACCGGAACGAACGGCACACGCGCGGCACGTCCCACGAGTTGGGGAAGCATAGTTTGGAGTTGGGGAAATGCCGCTGCAACGGCTCCAGCCGCCGGTCCTGTGTCGTCCAGATCGGGCTGGGGGTTGCGCTATGCACCCAGTTCAGCCACACGGCGTGCGGGTTCTGTTGCGCCCAGGCGCGGGCGGCGAAGTTCAGCGGCATGATGGCCGACTGGTAAATCAGGTCGTGGGTGATGATGACGTCCACGTCGGACAGCACCTCGTCCAGCGCCGCCTTCGTCGCCTTCACGTCGTCGCCAATCTCGGGGTAGAACTCGACGTGGTTCTTGCGCTCCTTCGGCGGCGGAATGTGGCGCAACTCGATGCGCTCCCAGGCGCGAACCGGCTTGAAGCCCTCGGAGACGACGCCGACGACGGGATAGCCCGCGTCCAGCGCCATGTTGATTTGCGCCTCCGCGATGATATTGAGGCTGTAGGTAGAATCGGCCTCGTAGAAGTCCGTCAAGATGCAAACAACCTTGCTCATTCTGTGCCCTCCTCATATTTCCGTTTCAGTTGCTCGTATAGGCGGCGCTCTTTGTCCTCTTCCTTCTGGCGTTTGATTTCCGAACGCCTTGCCTCACTTTCTCTATACCACTCTTGCACTGGTATCGACTCTATATGCACTACCTGAGCGAGTGAAGCGTATCCTATTCGGTTGTCCCAGTAGCCTATGTGGTCATCATCTCCTGGAATGCCGACGATGTCCCGTTTTAGTGACTCGATAGCATCCTCCAGCGAATCAGCGACGATGGGCCACATAGCATTCCCGCAGCCGATAGTATAGTCACATCCCCTGCTTTCCTGCTTGACATAGGCCCAAAAAAGCATCTCGCCCCCCTCCTCACTCTGCCAGCCCGGCCAGCAGCGCGTCCAGCGCCATGTTGATTTGCGCTTCCGCGATGATGTTGAGGCTGTAGGTAGAATCGGCCTCGTAGAAGTCGGTCAAGATGCAAACAACCTTGCTCATTCTGTGCCCTCCTCATTCTCTCATTCTGGTAGCGGTGCCCCGCAGCCTCGGCACTGCTCCCGTTCTGTGCTATTCACCTGCCCACAGTAGGGGCAAGCGACTTTGGCTAGCGGTACGGTCGGTGAATCCAATTGAGGCGGCTCGGGATAAACCGGATAACAATAATGCAGAGCGTCATCCCTATGACAGCCCTTATGCAATGGACCTAACGTACTCACCCCTTCCCGCCCCCCTCACTCTGCCAGCCCGGCCAGCAGCGCGTCCAATGCCTCGCTCTTGTCCTTCGGCTCGATGTGCGTCACGCGCGGCGCGCCCCAGTGCAGCGGGTACCCGCGCTCGTCCACGATGATGTGCACCGTCATCACGCTCAAACCCCGACTCTTGCCCGCGCCTTGCAACCGGTGCACGAGCGGCAGCCACGGGCGCACGCCGGCGTCGTAGCCGGGGTTGACGTAGTTCACCTTGGCGTCTGAGACGGTACAGGTCGTGTTATCGTTGGTCATAGGTTTGTTCTCATCGGGACAACTTCGGCAATGGACCTTTCGACATTGGCTCGTCGGTGGTCAAAAAAGTGCAGCCGCACCGAAAACCGCCACATGCCAAAGCTGGTGACTTCGGGTAAATCCCCTGTGCCCGCGCTGCTTCCCAAGTCGAAGAACGCTTAATCTTGCCGTTAAGGCGGATACAATCCCGGCAGTTCTCTTTAGCGGGGTCTAACACCCACTTTAGCTTCCTATCCCCACACGCCAGCATCTTGCCCAGGTCGCGCAGCTCCGTATACCGCCCCACCCACATCTCGGCGCGCCTCAGGAACTGCGCCAGCGGACGCTCGTTCTCGCTGCCCTTGCGCCCCTCGTAGACGGCATCCATAAACCCGCCTACGTGCGACAGTTCCTCTTTGATGCGGTCGACCAGCGCCTTGCGTTCCTTCTCCGTGCGCTCCTCCGGTTGCACGCCGCACACCGCCAGGCCCTCGTTGAACGCGAGCAGGAAGTAGCGCCGGATGGCTGGGTACAGTGCATCGCTGCCCTGGTCGGCGCTCGTGAACGCGCCGGTCCAGACACCGCGAACGGCGGCGCGAACGGCGGCGCGGTAGTCGGCTATGCGGTCAGGCATCCGTCAATTCCCCTATCGCCCACTCTGCCACCCGCTCCCAGTTCACGGCCCCGTCCCGCGCGTTCTGCGCAATCTCCCGTGCGATGGCCTCGACAGTACCCGCCGGCGGTATCTCCTCCTCCACCCCCTCCGGCCCCTCCAACGCCGCCGGTTCCTCCTCCGGCACCTCGGGCACCGGCTCCGGCATCTCCTCCTCCGGCGGCTCGAACGCTTCGTCGCTCGCCAGTTCGCTTGAGCGCGTGACGCCCAGCGCTTGCAAGACGATGCGCCACAGTTCTGCCGCGATCTTGCGCCCGGCCTCTTGCGGTATCGTGCCATCAGCCTCCAGCGGCGTTAGCATCTGCCCCACCAGCGGCCCCAGCGTCTTGGCCACGGCGGGGAAGTCGGCCAGGGACAGGGAATCGACGGATACGTCGACGGTGTATTCGGGGAACGACTGACCGCCGAACTTCTCCCGCATCCCAAGCACGATGCGCACCATACGCTTGAACTGCGCCGACCAGAACGTCTGGTACTGGCTGAACAGCATACTTTGCGTCTTGTCCATCTCCAGCGCGGTCGCGTACCGTTGCAGGTCCAGCCCCGCGCTGGCCGGGAACAGGCCCGCGCCCAGCAGACTGTACCAGGCGAATAGGCCGTTGTTCGTGCGGGCGTCGCCGGCCCCGGTCGTCATCGGCAAATCCTCCACGTCCATCGCCTGGTTCATGACCTCGCTCCCGCCCGGCGCGTTCGGCGGGTTCGTGTCGTAGGCACTGTTCGACTGCGTCAGCTTGGAGGCGATGACGGCCTGGACGGCAGAGACGGCGCGCGAGCCACCCTTCACCTTGTAGCGCCTGACGAACTGCGCCTTGGACTCGACTACGGCCAACGTCGACTCCATGAACCGTTTGTGCGCCTTCATCCAGCTCGAATCGGTCGCCAGCAGCGGCCAACCCCACAGGCTACCACGCTCCTTGTGGTTGCGGTGGAGGTGCTGGACACACACGCTCGTGCCAACTTCGTCGCCGCCGCCCAGCGTCCGGTCGCCGTCGCCCACGCGCCGCCCCGTATCGGCGCGGTATGCGTTCTTGGGCAGCACCGTCTCGGCTAGTGTCTTGCCCGTGCCCTGGTACTCCTCGTCTAGCTCGCCGGAGAAGAACGCCTGCCAGTCGGGGTAGTACCAGGTCTGCGATAGCGCCTGGCCCGTGGCGTCGCTCGTGTTGTCGGTCCACACCCGCTTGTAGAACAGCGGGCGCTTCGAGTTGCCGGGGTGGGTGACGATCTCCGTGATCTCCTCCGGGTCGATCTCGGTCACGGTCGTCTCGCCCTCCACGGTGTCGGCATAGTAGGCGAGGAACTGGTTGCCGTCCACGAGCAGCCAGTCGGACAGGTCGTGGATGCAATCGTCGGCCAACACGGCCTGGTTGCGGTCGCCGGTCCAGAACTCCTGGAAGAACTCGTCGGCCTTCTCGTTGGACAGCGTGATCTCGACGTTCTCGCCCAGGCCCCAGGAGGTCCACAGCCAGATGGCCCACTGCGCCATCGGGCTATACTTCCACAGCCGGCGGCTCTCCTGGACGGCGCGCTGGCGCTCGGCGGTGCCGGTGAACCCGTAGCCGCCGATGACGTCCCACCCCAATTGCGTGAGGTAGTCCTGGATGAGCCACGGGTCGACCTCCTGAAGCTCGGCCAGCACCGTTTGCGGCGGTCGCACCCACGGGCCATCCATATAGGCATTCGCCAGCAGCCGGAACGCCTTCTCCAGCCGCTCTTGCTCGTCTATGCTGACGACGCCCTCGACGCCAGCCCACTGCTCTGCTACGGTCGCCATTATCGCGCCTGCTCCCTCGCCCCCCGGTTCTTCGCCTTCTGCACGTCCTCCAGCGTCAACCCCCGCACGAACCGCGCCCACTGCCCCGCGTCGACGCCGGCTACCACGAGCCCGTACCAGCGGCGGAACACCAGCCGCCCGTGACGGTCGACGTGAGCGCGGTCGGCCTCGACGAACCAGGTGCGGTCGTCGTTACTGGTTACTGCGTAAGACTGCATCGCTACCTGCCCTTTCCATCAGTTCCTCGGCAAAGCGAGGGTGAATGTGTTGTGCAAGCAATAGCATCCGCGCTTCCTGTTCGCCGATCTCGCCCGGTATGCTGAGGCTCGCGTCACAGTCACGCCCGCTCCAGGCAAACACGTTGCCGCTCCTGGTGAATGGAGTACGCACATACCCCGAAATGCGGTAGCGCAACGTGCCCCGCTTCCGCATCACGCAGTAGTCGTACTTGGTGCGTGTCGCCAGCCAGTACGAGAACCGGCGCAGCCACAACAGCGGATAGGCCAGTACCCGCAGAATGAAGCCCAGGGCTTTGTCAGTTATGGCGTAGAAAGACACTTGACCCATCCTTGAGACGTTCGGCTCATCATCCCTTGCTCGCTGAAAAGCGGCGTAATATCATCGGGCCAGTCGTCACAGTCGGCCAATTCGTGGAATGAGCATAACTCACCCGGCGTAGTGGCATAGACCGTGAAGTGATTCCACGACTCTCCCCGCTTGCTTCCGTAGAAGACTAGCCCCGCTGCACACCAGTTGTAATCATCACATTCAACACAAACCGGCGCGTGCTTGAGGAGATGCACCACGAATCGCCGTTTCTTCTGCTCTATCTCACTCATCGTTGCCCTCCTCTTGTCTACCATCCCGGCCCTATCGGCCTAGTCGTGTCGATTACCGCCACCCGCTCGCCCGGTTCGCAGAGCCAGGCACAGGCGTAGCGGAGCGCATCGACCATGTGAAACGCTTCCTTGTTTTCGATTCCCTCAGTCGGTTGTCCATCCTTCACCTTGCGCCGGTAGCTCCCGATGTCACTCAACAGGTTCGGGCAATTGTCGTGCACGACCAGGTTAAAATTCTTGAGCAACTGGTACACCCGGTCGATCCCGGCCCACACGTCCCCGATGGGCGGCTCCAGCAGCGGTATACCCGCGCCGGCCCAGTCTGCCCGCGCCTGGCGCTCGCTGGGACCGCCGCCCACCCACGCAAATACCGTCTCGCCCTGACTCAGTTTCAGGATGTTGGCGACGTGTCCCGGCGTCGTCATCCCGAACGGCTCGTAATACTCGCGGTAGGCGTTGAGCACGCCGCTCTGTGCGTCCCACGCCAGCCACACGGCTGCGATGTATGCGCCGAACGGGTCGACGCCCACGATGCGCGGCCACAGCGGCGGCGGATCGAAGTGCTTGACGACGTGCTTCTCCTCGTCGAACACGTCGTAGATCGCGCCCTCTGGCACGGCCCAGATCCCGTGGCGCAACCGCAGCTTGCGCGCGCCCGTGAGTGAGTCCAGCTTGGAAAGGTAGCGCCGGCCCCCTGCCGTCCAGTCGCCGGCCTCCGCATCCCACAGCGTCGGGTTGTCGGTGAAGTCGCTGTCCAGGTACGCGGTCGGGCCGTCGTCGCAGCGGCGCTTGAGCCAGTGTAATGGGCTGGCCGGGTTGCAGTCCGCAATAATCTGCTGGAAGGGCAGCACGTTGTTGCGCAGCCGGGTCGTCAGCACCTCCCAGTCGTACAGGTTCAACTCCTCCGCCTGCTGGACGTAGATGATGTCGTATTCGCTCGACAGCACCTTGCCCGGCTTGTCCAGCCCGCCGGTGACGATCTCGCTGCCGTTGTCGTACGTGTACGCCCGCCGCCACGGTCGCTGGGGCCCTCCCATTATCAGCGGGTGGTCCAGCCCCAACACGTCCCGCTCGAACGTGACCAGCCCGGTGTCGCTGAGACTGGCGCGGGTCTTGCGTGCGATGAGGTGGCGGGAACCGGGATAGGTGAGCGCGCAATAGTTCAGCTTCTCCAGGCAGGCCCGCGACTTGCCCGTGCCCGCCGGCCCAGATATGAGCAATTCTGGTAAAGTCCAATAAATCAGCTTGGCCGCCGAGCCACGCGGCGCATACTTGCGCCAGGGGTTAATCGTCCCCTTCGTTATCAGCGTGTCCAGCAGCCTCTTCTGGTAGCTGTTCGAGCATTGCAGCGAGTGCTGCCAGTCGCTCTGCATCGGTCAAGCCGACCTCTTTCGTTTGGATAGGCCCGCCGTCCTTGCCGGTGTGCTCCAGCTTCTGCGGCGCGTCTATGCCCAATATCTTGCACCGCTTGTCGATGCACCACTGCACGCCCTGAAGGAAGCGCGGGTCGCCGGCCTGTCCCTTGCTCGTCTTGACGACCTTGTCAACCGGAGGCAGTTTCTTGCTACCATCCTCACCCCTACGGCTTCCTTCCTGCCGTATCGTCTCGGCATCCTCGCATGAGCGCCGCCACGCCTGCCAGTATTCGCGCTCCAACCGGTCCACCTTGGCGAGTTCCCGCGCCTTGGCCTCGTTGAAGTCGATCAGCGCCGACTCCAGCCAATCCGCTTGCAATGCCTTCAGGTCACGGGATACGGTAGGCGCAGATACGCCAATTGTGTCGGCGATGTCGGCCTGTAGCCATCCTTGCAAGTACAGGTCAGAGATACGCCGCCGGTCCCGTGCTATCTGTGCCTTGCTTCTGTGCTTACCCGTGCCCATAATTTCACCCAAGCGTGCAGGCTGTTACCCGTCCCCGGTCTGTGGCGGTTGCGGTTGCTGCTCGGCCAGTCGCGGCTCCAAGCCAGCACCGCCCAGTCTCTCAAGTGTCACCGCCACATACTTTGGCTCAATTTCCATTCCGTAGCCTATGCGCTTGGTTTCCTCACAGGCAACAAGGGTCGTGCCAGAACCAAGGAATGGATCATACACCACCCATCCACGCTTGCTGCTATTTTCTATCATCTGTGCCACCAATTCTGGCGGCTTCATTGTTGGATGTTCTTCGCTTACTTTAGGGCGCGATACTTCAAAGATGGAGTCATGCTTCCTGCTATCCACAAAATAATGTGCCGCGTCGTGTTTCCACCCGTAGAGGATATTTTCGTGTCGGAAGTGATAATCACCACGCCCCAAAACAAGTTGGTCTTTTACCCACACCAAACCCCAATGGAAGGTGAAGCCGCTCCCTGCAAATGATGCAATCAGTGTAGGGAGCGGCTTCCCCGCCGGGGACGCTGCGTAGAGTGCCGTCCCAGGCTCAGACACAGTTGCTGCCCTTGTAAATGCTGTTCGTATTAGCCTCTCCAATTCATCGGGAGACAAGTTGTCGTTCTTGATACCACGAACCCGATAGCCCATCGGGTTCGTGGTATCAAGTTTATCCCCATAATTAACGCCATAGGGCGGATCTGTCCAGACTAAGCCAGCCTTCTCTTTATCGAACAACCGCCCCACATCTCCCTCGTCCGTGCTATCCCCGCACATCACCCGGTGGCACTTCCCCGCCACTGACTTGCTCGGCACTTCCCACACCTGCCCCCGTTTCACCTGCCACTTCTCTTGCAACTCCGCCGCCCGGTCCGTCTGCGCGCCAGGGTCAACGGGCAGTTCGTCGTCGCCCAGATCGAACCCCGCCATGCCCTCCGCTCCCACACCACCCGCGTCATCTCCCCCAGCCGCCGCCACGTCCACAGCACCGGGCGCTCTCGGCACGGCTCCGGCACCCGTGCGGCGAAACGGAACCTAGCCGTAAGGCTCTTGAGCGATTCTGTCCCACGCTTCATCCCACACATCGAGAACCCTGTCCGCCTCCTGTCTATCTGCCTCTTTTTCCTCCTCGGACAGCGCACTGTATGGCGT
>Ga0180437_10001145_pt1 | contig 46298 bp, 36 predicted proteins | sample SS_ome_4_FD_132410 | JGI IMG/M metagenome (GOLD analysis project Ga0180437, IMG submission 132410) | Hypersaline lake sediment archaeal communities from the Salton Sea, California, USA - SS_3_D_1 metaG | ecosystem: Environmental > Aquatic > Non-marine Saline and Alkaline > Hypersaline >... | reverse complement strand
TGTGCTTCAATTTCTCTTGAGCTTTTGCTGAAGCAGAGGGGAGCGACTCTACAAGGTAGGACCCTTCATCCTCCATCATTCCGAGAAGTGCGGCGCCATAGGCGCCGTAATAGAGCGCATTTATGGGTGTTTCGAACGCATCGTCGATGTTGCAGTGGATTGGGGTGCGTCTATTGTTCCAGAGCTCTGTGATGCTTCTGTGCCAGGACTGCCGCAGAGCGGGAAAGAACACGTTTGGTCCACCCAGTAGCAGGACATCAGGTTCCGGTACAAATCCGCGTACCAGAACGGACAAGTTCTGCTCCACGATTGCGTTGAACAGCGATACCACAAGCGCTTCCTGGGGGATACCCTGTTTCTGGAGGCTGTTGATATCCGTTTCTGCAAATACCCCACACTTACCTGCAACCGGATACACCCTTTCTGGTGAGTACTGAATATCACGAACCGCAGTCTCGGTCAGGTTGAGCTTCATGATGATGCGGTCGATTGTTGCCCCGGTGCCTCCGGCGCATCGGTCATTCATGGTGGAGAACTTTCCCTGGCCATTCCTCCACAGGATGAACTTCGCGTCCTGCCCCCCAAGCTCGAATACTGTCCGTGCCCTGGGATGGAGCCGCTCAACAGCGAAGCTGAGCGCATTCACTTCCTGAAAGTACTTGGAGTTCAGTTCGCGTGTCACTCTGGTTCCGCCGCTCCCAGTGGTAAAGAGCCTGAATGGAAGACCAAACTCATTGGAGAGAATGTGGAGAAACTCTTCTACCTTTTCTGTCTGCCGTGACCTGTGTCTCTCGTACTTCTTCCATAGGATATTCCCATGCTGATCTACGACAACTCCCTTCACTGTGGTAGAGCCGATGTCGAGTCCGACAGCGAGCATTTTCCCCCCGAAGACCCTGACGGTATGAAAACATCGCGATAAATATACACTATCGGGATAGAAATACAATATAATGAAGAAGAAAGAGAAAGTTAATTAAAGAAGGGCTGACAAGGGAGAAAGAAATTCCTGCTCCGAAAATGAATAAGTGGTCTCTCCTTACGTTATGCTCTTTTCATATCCAGCAATTTGAAATATCAATTGCCAATATGCAGAAATGATGTTACTATCCGTATTTTATACATGGGTGGAATGCAGGGGGTGAGGGGAAGCATGAACAGAAGAGTCGTTGTGACCGGTCTTGGACCTGTATCGTCGATCGGTATTGGAAACGAAACCTTCTGGAAAAATGCGGTGCAGGGAAAGGGTCATTTTGGAAATGTTGATTTTACCGATGTGGAGCTCGATCAGTACCGGAGCAGGGTGTGCTCACCGGTGGATGGATTTTCACTTGAGGATCATTTCGAAAACCCGAAGAGGCTGAAGCGTGCAGGGCGCGCGACCCAGTACACCGCTGTGGGTGCCCTACTCGCGCTCATGGACGCCGGGTTCAAAATAGAACAGGTGAGTCAGGCAAATCCTGAAGGACCGAGCGTGTTCTGGCTCAATGAGGTTGAACCGCTCAGATGCGGCGTCATCCTGGGGCAATCTGAGAGCAATGTCGATGTCATGCTGCGCGGACATATTTCATTTCTGCAGAACAGGGGACCAAAAAGGGTCAATCCGATCACATTGCCGCAGTCTAATTGTAATGTTGGTGCCACCACAGTTGCGGAATGGTTCTATTTGAGGGGTACCTGTTTCACCATTGCCACTGCGTGTTCTTCCGCCACTCATGCGATCGGAATGGCAACCATAAATATCCAAAATGGAATCGAGGATATAGTTTTGACCGGAGGTGCTGACTCGACGCTCGACTCTTACTTTTTCTCAGGTTTCGATCTCCTGCGGGCACTGAGTAGAAATAATGATGAACCGGAGAAGGCGTCACGTCCCTTTGATAGAGAGAGGGACGGATTCGTGCTGGGAGAGGGCGCAGGGATACTCGTGCTGGAGGAGCTCGGACACGCGCGCAAACGGGGTGCGCGGATATACGGTGAAGTCATCGGGTTCGGATACTCAACTGATGCCTACAACATAGTTGCCCCTGATCCCTATGCAACTGCATCGATAAATGCGGTGAAAAAAGCGCTCGCCATGGCAAAGATCTCCCCCCAAGAGGTCGAGTATATAAACGCGCATGGAACCTCCACAGTGCTGAACGATCCCAATGAGACGTATATCATCAAGCAGACTTTCGGTGACTATGCGTATAAAGTGCCCATAAGCTCCTCAAAATCCTATTTCGGGCACACCATCGGTGCTGCCGGGGGGCTCGAATCCATCGTGACCTGCCTTGCGATGGCGCACGACGAAATTCCTCCGACGAGCAATCTTGAAAATCCCGATGTGGATTACGTGGATGAGGCTACCCCGCATCTTGACAAACGTTGCGATCTTGATTACGTCCCCGGAGTCAGCAGAAAGAAGAACGTGAGCATCGCACTGAAGGAATCCTTTGGTTTTGGCGGTCAGAACGGCGCGGTGGTCTATAAAAAGTTTGAAGAGTGAGCTGACGTCTGACTCAGAGATAATGCCCCTCTTTCAGCGTGAACCCCTCTGCAGACAGATTCGGGTGTTTTTTTCTGAATTTGACTCAGGTTGGCACGCTCAAAGAGCGATGTATCCTTTCCCGGATACCGTCACCTTCTTTTTCAACCCTTTTGTGGAAGAGAATCTGAACGAGCCGATTTTTGACTCCAGTGTGACACTCCCTTCCGATACGCTCAGGGTGATCTCTTCAGATGGTGCGGTGTTTATAAGCACGTTTGCGAGAAGAAAGGCTTTTTCCACCCCGTCTCCGGTCTGATAGTTCCAGACTTCATCGGGGAGGGCGAGCCTCGCTCCGTCGTAAATCGATTCGTCAGGCATTCTTTCGAGAAGCCGGGCAATATCATGAGCACTGTTCCCTTCAAGCGCGCTGAGGCAGACAGGATTTCTCTCAACAGAAGCCTTCACGAAAGGAACCCAGTCGATTCTTTCCATGTCTCTGTAGGAGTAGAGTGCGAGCAATGCGGTCCGTTTTTTCTGAGCCTCTCCCCGGATGTAATCGATAATGCGGTCCCGTTCCCAGTCGAGCGGTATCTCAAGGCGTTCCATGTCGCTGAAATCCTTATCAGTACCGGGGAATCTCGGTATGACAAGGAGAAACTCTTTCAGGCTCTTGAACATCCGTTCTATGTTCGGGCATTTTTTAATATCGAGTTCCGCAATGGTGAGGGAGTCGAGTTCTTCTATGGTGAGCCGGTCGTTTGATCTGATGAAATCTTCGAAATCGTTGAGCATGATTCGATCTGGAATCGGACTGAAGCTGAACTCCTCATCGTCTATTTCGTCGAGAAGAGAGGTTCTCGAATCAGTGGAAAAGCTATTCGAGCTTGTGTGCTCGTACTTGTAAATCCTCTCCACCTCGATGTACATGTCCTTTCCATGCATGGAGTGCCGGTACTGAAAGCAGCGCTGGAACTCACCCTCCTTGCGGATGAAGTTGCTGATCACCTCGGGTTTCAGATCCGCCCGTAAAAAGGATAACAGCTTCTGGGTAAAGCGATTGTAGGCTTCCGGATCGATCGTTGCATTTTTATACACAGTGTGGATGTAGCCTGTTGTATGTGAAACAACCGTAACTTCCTCGTTTTCCAGTGCCCGTCGTGCTTTTGTCGAAAGAGAGGTTCCGTTTGTCCACATGTTCTTCGTCACAATTCGTCTGTTGTTTGTGAGAAACCCTTCATTGATTTCAATGAAATTTTGTGAATGAAGAGGAGTTGCCATGAGGTAGATTTTTTCCAGCGGAATCCTGGCCAGTATGAAGAGCGCCGCGGTGTAGAGAGTCGAAAGGGATACACACTCACCTGCACCACTCGTATAACCTTCCTTGCGGAGGAACGCCTTCATTGCCTCCACGGTCTCGGTTTTCCAGTAGGGTATAACGTTGTCCGTGTACTTATCCAGCCCGAAGTGCCTCCGAATATCGATACTGAAATAGTACCTGTCCCCTTCGTATCCGAAAAGGGCGTTTGATCTGGCAAGAACATCCTCGGAGAGGTAGTCTCTGAATCGTTCGAGTTCTCTCTCCTTTGTCGTCAGCCCCCAGGTTTCCAGATCAAGGTTGAATACGAAGTTGTCCATTATGAACTGCTTCACTCTGTGTATACGCTGGGTGAAGCTCTTTTTTTCTATTCCCTTGAACCAGGAGTCCTTGCGCCACTCCCAGATCACAGGTGACATGATGTTGGCAAGCACAAGTGCATAGAGAAGTTCAGGAAAAATGAATATCTCCATGTCGGAGAGGGTGAAAGCAGATGAGAGCATCTCCTGCGATTGAATCTCTGTCGTGAGTGAAACCTGAGAATCCGTCATGTCTGTTTCCCGCGGTAAAATGAAATTGTTTTGATTAAAGGATTGACCGTACTCTAACAATAACGATAGGATCATGGAACGACAATAAAAACATCTTCAACACTCTCTGTAATTGTATTAATTTCTAGAGTACAAGACGCATTCAGACATTATAGGATGAGAGGCCAAATGCATGAAACTGGAGTTGAATAAAGAGTACCACGGGTTCCGTCTGGTGAGGGAAAAATTCATCCGGGAGATAAACTCAAAAGGAAGAATCTTTCATCATGAGAAGAGCGGTGCACGACTTCTCCACTTGGAAAATGATGATGACAACATGGTGTTCGCGATAAGTTTCCGAACCCCTCCCAGCGACAGTACGGGTATTCCTCACATACTTGAGCACTCGGTTCTGTGCGGTTCTGAAAAATTCCCCACCAAAGAGCCCTTTGTAGAGCTCGTAAAGGGATCGCTGAATACCTTTCTCAATGCCATGACCTTCCCTGATAAAACGATGTATCCTGTTGCGAGCAGGAACAGAATGGATTTCATGAACCTTATGAATGTCTATCTGGATGCTGTACTTCATCCGAACATACACAACTACCCCGAGATTCTCATGCAGGAGGGATGGCACCACGAGCTCGAAAGAGAGGAGGGAGAGATCCGGTACAAGGGGGTGGTTTACAACGAAATGAAGGGAGTGTACTCTTCCCCTGAAGCCATCCTTTTTCGGAATGTGCTGAAGTCGCTCTTTCCTGATACATGTTATGGCCTGGAATCTGGGGGCGACCCGGACATAATTCCCCAACTCACCAAAGAAAAGTTCCTTACCTTTCACCGCACCTACTACCATCCCTCGAACAGCTATATATATATCTACGGGAACGGTGACATACTCGAACAGCTCGAATTCATCCAGTCTGAGTACCTGCATGAGTTTAAAAGAATTGGTGTTGAATCCTCCATACCAATCCAGAAACCCTTTGTCCGCAGGCAGGAGGTTGAGACAACCTATCCACTGGCTCCAGGAGAGGACGAGGGGGACAAGTCCTATATCAGTCTCAACTTCGTCACCGGGGTTGCTCAAGACAGCGAGCTCTACCTCGCCATGAACATCCTGGAGTATCTGCTTCTTGAAACACCTGCAGCTCCTCTTAAGAAGGCACTGATCGATGCGGAGGTGGGAAAAGACGTGTTTGGTCAGTTTGAATCGAGCATCCTGCAGCCGGTATTCAGTATCATCGTGAAGAACAGCAGTGTGCAGAAGAAACAGCTCTTCGAAGAAGTTGTGGGGAAAACCCTGCGGACTCTGGTTGGTGAGGGAATAGATAAAAAATTGGTTGAGGCCTCCATCAATATCAACGAGTTCAGGCTGAGAGAAGCGGACTTCAGAGGTCTCCCCAAGGGACTGGTCTATTGCATGGAGTGTATGGACAGCTGGTTGTACGATGCTGATCCTTTCCAGCACCTGGAGTATGAACCCACTCTGAAAAAGATTAAAAAAGCGCTGACAGACAGCTATTTCGAGAAACTCATAGATACCGAGCTCCTGAACAATACCCACAGCTCTCTTGTTCTTGTGAATCCGGAAAAAGGGCTCAACGAAAAGAAAGATATCTCAACGAGGGAAAAGCTCGCATCGTACAAGCGGGGTCTTTCCCAGGAAGAATTGGCCAGGCTCGTTCAGCAGACAACGTCGCTGAAGAAGCGGCAGGCGACTCCAGATCCACCGGAGCTCGTTGAAAAGATTCCGATGCTCTCCCTGACGGATCTCGATCCCAGGGCGGAAGAGCTTCCCCTGCAGATAAGGGAAGTCGCCGGCAGCACAATGCTCTTTCATCCGATCTTCACGAGTAAAATCGCCTATGTGAACCTCTATTTCGACATCAACGTTCCAGAGAGAGATCTCCCCTATGTGTCACTGCTCTCCGCCATATTGGGGAAAGTCGGCACGAAGAGATACGACTATGGAGACCTCTCCAATGAGATCAACATTCACACAGGAGGCATCGCCTACCGGCCGGAAACCTTCGGCGACAAGGATGATGATTCCCGCTACAGCCCGAAGTTCATGATACGGTCTAAAGCACTCGTTTCCAAGCTGCCAAAGCTGTGCGATCTGCTTGGCGAGATCCTGGGGACGAGCCGTTTTGAGGAGACCAAACGTCTGAAAGAAATCGTCCAGGAGACAAGATCACGAATCGAGATGAGCATACATGAGGGTGGCCATCTTATTGCCATGTCACGGCTGTGCGCATACTTTTCCCCGATCGGCAGTTTTATGGAGAGAATGGGCGGCCTGTCTTTCTACAGGTTCATTTCAGACCTGGAGAAGAACTTTTCTGCGCGTTCAGAGGAGCTGGTGAGTACCCTGAAAAGAATCGCTTTTTCTATTTTCGCGAATAGCACATTGCAGATGAGCCTCACCACAGACGAAAGTGATTACGGGAGATTCGTGGAAAGTTTCCCTCTCATACTTGATCGGATCGGGAACGCCCCTTCGGTTCATGAGCAGTACAACCCTGCGTTTCTCGAGAAGAATGAGGGACTGCTCACACCAGGAAAGGTGCAGTATGTAGCCAAAGGATTCAACTTCAGGAGGCTCGGCTTCGGATTCAGCGGGACCCTGCTGGTCCTGAGAACCATTGCGAGTATGGATTATCTCTGGAACAGAGTGAGGGTCCAGGGTGGTGCCTATGGAAGTTTTGCCCGTTTCTCGAGAAATGGAAATATGATTTTTTGCTCCTACCGGGACCCAAATCTGAAGGAAACCCTTGCTGTATACGACACCGCTTCCGAGTACCTTCGGGCATTCAACGTTGGCGAGCGTGAGATGACAAAGTACATCATCGGCACGATCAGTAAGCTTGACGCACCACTCACTCCCTCAATGAAGGGGGAGGTCTCAACTGAGCGATATTTTACCAGTATTTCTCAAGACGATGTGCAGAAAATGAGGGATGAGGTTTTACGGACGAGAAAAAAGCATGTGGTGTCGCTGGCCGATATGGTGGGGGATGTGATGAAGCAGAATTACTTCTGCGTAATCGGAAACGAAGAAAAATTACGGGAACACGGAGACATCTTCACGCGGCTGGTGCCTGTTTTTGAAGACTGAGATCAATCGTTGCTGCGAGTTTGTAAGAAATGCCCGAAGTATTTTTCCGTATTGTAAAATTCGATGCAGAATCATATCCTTTAATATCCAGATTGATGGAGGGAGGCCATGGCGGAAACAAAAAAAGAAATCAAGGTGGAGTTTCAGAAGGAGCTGATCTGTGGTGTGTATGCGAACACCCTCTCAATTCAGCACACTGCAGAAGAGTTCATACTTGATTTCTTTCTGATCGCTCCTCCTGCGGGTGTTGCCACAGCAAGAATAATTACCAGCCCGGGCCATATGAAGAGGATCATTCAGGCCATGCAGGAAAATGTGAAAAAGTATGAGGACAAATACGGGAGGATCAAGCCCTCAGTAGAGCCGACCAGGCAATCAAATATCGGCTTCAAACCCTGATGTCTGTAAAAATGCTTGATTTTCTGGGTCTGTTGAGGAAAATGGTTGTACAATCCTAAACACAGGTGAAAACTATGGAAGTGTTAGAACACATGACGGTGGAAATCACTGCAGAGCACGTGCTCACCGCATTGAAAATGAAAAAAATGAATGCTTCGTTGAAAACCCTCATATCCGAGCTGATCGAAAAAGCCCTCAGAGTTGCACATCCCAGGGCTCTCTTCAAGGTATCCTACATAGAGCGGAAAAACGAGGATACTGTCGATATCGACGGGATTTTGTTTAAAAGCCGCATACTCAGGAAAAACCTCGAGGGTGCTGAGCGAGTGTTTCCCTACGTTGTGACTGCCGGCCGCGAGCTCGATGCCGTCTCTCCTACGAAGGATGATATCATGGCAGTATTTTGTTTTGACACAATCAAAGAGCTGATCCTTGAGTCTGCCTATCACCATCTCGAAGCATATATTCTAAAGAGGTTTGTACCGGGCAGGATGGCGCATATGAATCCTGGATCACTGAGTGACTGGCCGGTGTCCCAGCAGTCGGCTCTCTTTTCCCTCTTCGGAGATGTTGAGGCGCTCATCGGAGTGAAGCTTACCCCGAGTTTTCTCATGAACCCTATCAAATCGGTATCAGGAATTTATTTTCCAACCGAGGTTGATTTCAAGAGCTGCATGCTCTGTACCCGGCATCCGTGCAGCAATCGAAGAGCAGCGTACAATCCGGAGATGGTAAAAAAGTATCGCTGAAAACACAGCCCTTGTGATGGAGGGACTGCGTTCTTCACAGAATTGATGAGCTGTGTATCAGAGCGGCACGCTTATTTCTTATAATGAAAGGAGGCTACCGATGCCAGCAATTGCCACGCTCGAGGAGCTGAAAGCCATCGACCATGGTTTGAAGAAGCTCAAGGAGGTCCACCCGGAGGCTTACGCGGAGTTTTCCCAGTTTTTTAAAAACAACCGGCGTATCGGGTACAAGAACATCATAAAGCTGATGATAGGTGAGGCAACTCCAGAGAAGCTGAAAGGGATGGGCTGACCGGAAGGAAGTGCGGAAAAGGAGGAGTTGACATGAAGACCATCGTCATTCTCGGAACGCTCGATACGAAGGGCAGGGAGGCTGAGTTTCTCTGTCAGCAGATACTTGCCTGGGGTCACACCCCTCTTCTCGTCGATACGGGAGTGGTTGGGAAACCCGCGTTCGCGGCAGATATTTCCAGAGAAGAGGTTGCACGGCGTGGTGGGAGTTCCCTCGAGCAGCTGCTTAAAAATCCCGAGCGGGAGAAGGCTGCACCGGTGATGTCGCGCGGCGCTCGGGAGATCGTTGGTGAGCTCTTCAGTGAGAAGAAGATACACGGCATCATCTCTATGGGAGGCACGCAGGGGACGACCCTCTCAACAGAGGTGATGCGTTCTCTTCCGGTCGGCTTCCCCAAGGTGATGGTCTCCACGATGGCATCGGGAAACACTGCGCCTTTCGTGGATATCAAGGATATTGTAATGATTCCATCCATTGCTGACATCATGGGGCTCAATCCGATCACAAGAAAAATTCTTTCGAACGCAGCCTGCGCTGTGTGCGGTATGGCAGATTCAAAAGTGGAGATCCGCATCGAAAAACCACTCATTGGAATCACCACAGTGGGGATTACCACGCAGTGTGCGCTGAAAGCGCAGGCTGTGCTGGAAGGGAGGGGATACGAGACGATCGTGTTTCACGCGGTCGGTACCGGGGGAAGGGCAATGGAGGACCTCATCAAGCATGGTCATATAAAGGCGGTTTTGGATATTTCCCCGATAGAGGTGACCAATGAGATGTATGGGGGTCTTCTTGCCGCGGACCAGGAAAGGCTCACTGTAGCGGGAAGATACTCCCTGCCGCAGCTGCTCGCACCTGGAGCCATTGCCGTGAATGTGTTCGGCACACCGGACACGATTCCAGAGCGGTTCAGGGACAGGAAACGGGTCAGACACAGTCCGAAGATTACGAACATACGGCTGATCAGGGAAGAGCAGGAAGCGGTGGCAAGGGAAATCTCACGCAGGCTGCGCCACACCAAGGCGCCAGCGATTTTCATGATCCCGAGAAAAGGGTATGACTACTATTCCACGGAGGGCAACTGTTTCTGGGAACCGGAATCCGACAGTGCATTCGTGCATGTACTGAAGCAGGGGCTCCCAGACAATTTCACGATCATTGAACGTGACACGCACATCAATGACCCTGTCTTTGCCACGGAAATGGCGGAGAGACTGATAAAGCTTATAGAGAAGAAGTACGAGTGAGCGCAGGGTTTCACACAGGAAGGGAAGGAGAGTGAAATGGCAGTGCGATACAGGAGAAAAGAGTTTCTCAGCAGGCTGAGGAAAGAAATAGAGCAGGGTCGACCTCTGGTCATGACAGGAGCGGGAAACGGTATTGCCGCGAAATTCATCGAAAGGGGAGGGGTTGACATAATCGGTGTGTACAACACGGGATATTTCCGCATGCAGGGGTATGGATCTCTTGCCGGGATGCTCCCGATGGCAGATGCGAATGATCTCGTGTTTCACATGGGAAAGCGGGAGATTCTTCCGCAGGTGAAAAAGACGCCTGTGATCGCAGGGCTGAACGGAGTGGATGTGTTGAGAGACATGAGGATCTTTCTCGAAGAGTGCGTGCGGATAGGATTCTCCGGGGTGCACAACTTTCCCACGGTCGCCTGGTTCGATGGAGAGTTCCGCAGGACACTGGAGAGGACCGGACTCGGGTACAGGATGGAAATCGAAATGCTCAACACCGCTCGGGAGCTCGACATGATCACCATCGGATACGCATTCAACGAGGCGGACACCCAGCTCCTCATGGAAGAGGCAAAGCCCGATGTATTCATCTTCCACGCGGGCATTACCCGCGGAGGTTCCACCGGTTATGAACAGAGCAGCAGTCTCGAGGAAATGGCGCGGAGGACACAGATTCACTTCGAATGCGCGAGAAAGATAAACCCGGATGTCATCCTCCTCGCGCACGGTGCGGCACTTGTGAACCCTGAGGACGCACAGTACATGCTCGAACACACAAACTGTCAGGGGGTGCAGCTGGGATCGAGCATCGAGAGAATGGCCATCGAAGAGCCGCTGGAAAAACGGGCAGCATCCTTCAAGCATGTGCATTTTCCGGACGCACTTTCTGGGCCATGAAGAAAAAACCACTTAATCAGGTGCCTGGATGTCTCGATCAGGAGGGAGTAGATGAAGCCTCGGTACCTGGTGAGCGCATGCCTCGCGGGAGAATGCTGCAGGTACGACGGAAGCAGCTGCAGCTCAAGGCGGATCATGGGCATGGTCCGAAGGGGAGAGGCGATTGCTATCTGTCCCGAGGTAGCTGGTGGCCTTCCGGTGCCGCGGGAGCGATGCGAGATCGTTTCCACTGCTGACGGACCAAAAAGGGTTTTCACCGAGTCCGGGGTTGATGTAACCGTGCAGTTTTCGGAAGGAGCGGCCAAAACTCTGGATCTCGCACTCAGAAGCGGGATAAAGTCTGCCATATTGAAATCGCAGAGCCCTTCCTGCGGTTTCGGGAAGATCTATGATGGGAGCTTTACCGGGAGCCTGGTTGAAGGAAAAGGAATCACTGCAGAGCTGCTCAGCGAACACGGGATGCGGATCTACACCGAGCAGGCAGTCAAAACTATATTTTTTTTAATAAGTCTTCTGCGATTACCCTGACTGAGGGAATCGGATCAAGTTTTAATCCATCAATTAATTGTTTCCTTGCTCTGGAAAGATATTCATGTTCCAACATATCGTTGCCGGATGCATGTGCATCTTTCGAGAGCATTATATACACCAATCCCAACATGCATTTTGAGGTTCCTTTTACCTCATTTTTACTAATTCTAATGCTTGTTCCCTTTTCCCCATCATTTCTTTCTGGAATGCTTCTCGCAAAACATTCACTGCGACTGTTCTCTGATCTGTTTGCGCATTTACAGTTGAATATGCGTTTACTCCCATGATGAGAAAAAGAATACACATTACTATACCCAAATGCTTCATTCTCGTACACTCCAACATCTTGATTATTATTCTCGCGAATACTCATGTTGAAGATCATATACTATTTTTCGTGCCCACTTGTCAATATTTTTACACCTCTGATGAGGTGGTATTTTTCACGAATGCTTCTTACTACCATTTGACATTTTATTCACCTGCGGGTATCATTTTTTCAGCATTCTTTCGCGGGCAATTCTTCCGGTTCATCAGGAATCGAGATCAATGAAGAGGAGCATTCTGCGATGAAAGAGCAAAAAACAGTTTCAATCCCATACGGCGATACGAACCTGGCAGTGAAGCTTCCTGAAAGGACGAGAATCATTCAACAGGAAACCCCGCCGATGCAACCTATCAAGGATGTTGCAAAGGCAGTTCGCGAAGCAATCAACAATCCCATTGCCCATGAGCCTCTTTCAAAGCTCGTGGGATCAAAATCTGTTGTGACCATCGGATTCGACGATCCAATTGGATTCTGTCCCACACAGAAGCAGCCGGACTTCAAGGGCGTCGCAATCAGGGTCGTGCTCGAGGAGCTCGAACGCCTCGGTGTTGACCTCCACAATGTACGACTCATCTGTGCAGTCGGGCTGCACAGGAAATGGACAACGAGGGAACTGGGCACCATCATTGGTGAGGATATCGCGTACCGCTGGGGTCCGAGCAAGCTCTTCAACCACGATGCAGAAGACAAAGAGAACCTCATATTTCTCGGAGAGACAAAGCGGAACATGGAGGTCGAGGTAAACCGCCTGGTGATTGACTCTGACCAGTTTATCTATATCAGTAATCCGTGGTCTCACTTCAACGGCGGTTGGAAGTCAGCAGTTGTCGGCCTTTCGAGCTACAGGAGTATACGCCACCACCATCGCCCCTACCCAAAGGCCAGGGGAAAGTCTCCCATGGATCCAGAGCGCTCCGCATTTCCCAGGCTCTTGAACGAGATGGGAGAGGTTATCGAACAGGAGCTTGCCACGCGTGGACGGCGATACTTCCAGATCGAGGCTGCAATGAACAATGCTCCTTTACAGGAGGTTGTCCAGGTTGTTGCAGGGCACCCAACCCAGATGCATGAAAAGACACTTGAGGTATTGCAGCATCAGCACGTTGTCAATGTAAAGGATCAAACAGATGTGGTCGTCTACGGCATGGGAAACCACCGTGATCCCTATTCCAAGCTCTCGATCATCAATCCCATACTCGTGAGAAATCTTGGAATGTCATACAGCTTCGGACTGTTCCAGAACAAACCTCTGGTGAAGGAAAACGGAATCATCATCCTTGCTCACCCATGCAGGAAAGAGTTTGAGAGGGTCAAATACCCATCCTATGTGGAGGTGTTTGAAAGGCTGCTCCCAGTGCTTCAGGACCCTTTCGAGCTCTGGGAGCTCTACGCAGAGGAGTTTGCACACCGACCTGAGTATATCCACAGGTACAGGTACGGATTTGGCTTTCATGGCGTCCATCCTTTTATCCTCTACGGTCAGGGTGCCTATGGATTTCGGTACCTCAGCAGGGTATTTCTCGCAGGAGCAACAGATTTTGAAGCGGCAAGGCTTCTTGGATTTGAGCCATTTCGTACTGTTGAAGAGGCAATAGAGGAAGCAGAACACGTCCTGAGTAAGGACTGCTCCATCACCTATCCGGTTATGGAGCAAAATTATATCTGCAATGTTGAATAACTTCCCAGTTTCCATCCACAGGGAAAGGGCGAGAGCGTTATTGTTCCCTCCAGTGTGGCTCACGCTTGTTCAGGAATGCATCAACACCCTCTTTTGCATCTTCTGTACAGCAAAGGAGGGTAAAAGCCTCACCAAGGTATTCCAGTGCTTCGTCGTACCCCATATTTGACATCGCATAGTAAGACCTTTTTGCCATTTGTAATGCAAGAGGGCTTTTCTTCACGAGTTCGTTGGCAAGCGCCATAGCCTCTTCTTCCAGTTGTTCTCGCTGTACAACTCTGTTTACAATCCCAAACTGCAGTGCCTTCTCTGCATCTATCATTTCCCCTGTCAGGAGAAGCTCGAGTGCTCTTTTCTTTCCAACACAGCGTGAAAGGGGAGCTGAAGGTCCAAAACAATAAAGTCCAACGTTAATCGCAGTTGTTCCAAACTTGGCATCCATGCTCGCAACGGTGAGGTCGCATGCACACACAAGTCCCATGCCATTTGCAACTGCTGCACCGTGCACGCAGGCGACTACAGGCTTTCGCATACGCGCGATAGTGAGGTTATGCTCATCCATAGCCCTGATCCAATTCCTGAGTTCGACAGTGCCCTTCCCGGGCATCTCTTTGAGATCGATTCCGGCGCAAAAATGCTTGCCCGCACCCTTGATGATCACAACACGAACACTCTGATCGACATCCAGTTCTCTTAAGGCACTGTTTAATTCTTTTGAAAGCTGTGTGCTGAAGGTGTTGAGCTGATCAGGACGATTGAGTGTTATTTCACCAATTTGGTCCTTTTTCTTCACAATAACTGTATGATACTCCATTCACATCTCCTTTCCAAAATCGTGGTCAGATCGAGAATAGTCTGAAAAAAATCTCTTGTCAAGCAGTTGTCACTGGGATGAAATCAGAGCTTTCTGGGCCGTGTGAGCGCTTTGCACTCCGAAACGGGAATCCGCATGTCCATCTCAGTCCCATGATCCTGGTGGTCGAGGAACTCTCCAGCTCCGCCCGCTGCCCTTCCCAGCGCAAAGGCGATAAAGGGAATATCCACCGCACGGGTAACAGTCATCTGTTTTTCTCTGATCTGACGCCAGCAGATGCCCAGCCACACACACGCGATTGCCGCATCCAGGTTGACCGCGAGCACCTTGCTCGTGGAACCGTTGTCCTTCAGGAACTGTACGAGAAAATGGTAGAATTCGAGGAATATGTTGGTTCTTCCTGACTCCCTGATGAACCTGTAGATGACCTGCTCCCTGGGGTCATTGTTCACGGGATCGTTCCTGAACACCGGATGTCCAAGACAGGGGATCCTCTCGTACTCGGTTCCTGCTTCTTTCGCCTGCAGTTTCCTGTTCTTGAACTCTGAAGCCGCCCTGAGGGCGAGCTCGCGAACCTGCGGGCACTCGGCATAGGGATCATCTATGTCGAGGCTCCTGAAGTAATCGAGCAGGTAGCGTACCGCCCTCGCCCCGTTTCCCCCGTGAACTTCCCCGAGGGTCGCAAGCGTGGCGATCATGGCGGTGTTCGGGCTGTTTCCCGCTGAAGCAGAGCATTTCGCACCCTGGGCCGAGATGGTTCCCGGACCATTGCTGAGCGAGGCAATGAGGGTCATCTCAGCGAGGCGCACCTCGAACTCATCCCTCGGAAGCTCACCTGTCCAGTAGAGGATGACGGCAGACATCAGAGACTTTTTCTCCATTATATCTGCAAGCGAGTATCCGTAGATTCTTGGTATAGCGCCGTCGTTGGAGCTTGCGTGGGAAGCGTTTCTCATGGGCTGATGAATCATGCCGCGGAGGAATGTTTCCATCTGAAGGCTGATCTGGGAAACATAGGGCTCCGGAATGACCCCTGAGGCCGGGGTAAGCTCCGGCGGAAGAAGTTTGCCGAGCTCCCCGAGACTGACAAACCACGGATTCAGGCGAAGGGGCTTCGACGTTCCGAAGTCTTTTTTCATGGCCAGCGTATTCGCGATGAGAGTCACCGCCCTGGGGATATGGTGCAGTGCCTGCACCCGTATTCCCCGCATAAGCGCCTCGGAGAGATCACGGGTTTTCTTGTAGTGCCTGTCTATCCTGAAGGGTTCTATTCCGAAGAACTCGTCAAAGGCTTTCTTTTTTTCACCAGCGGAACCCTTCCTGCACTCCACTACGGCGCCTGCATGGCCGAGAGAAATGCAGTGCCTGTCAGCAATCTCTCCGGCAACATACACGACGATCGGCTTCGAAAATCCGTTTTTTCGCATCATTGCAATTGCATCGTGCTCGTAGGTACCGCCAGGTTCCACGTAGAGCACAATAATCCTGGTTCCGGGGTCCTGTTCTGCGAGGAGGAGATAGTCCTTCAGTGGTAAGAGTATGAGCCTGTCCTTTCCGGTGGATATCCCGAATGCGTTTCCCATGCCTGCGGCAAGTAAATAGCTCGATATGGTGTTTACCATGTTACCGGAGTTCGAAATGACGGTGATGCTTCCGGGCTTGAAGGTCTCCTCCGGTGAATCACCTCCTACCGCACCAATCCGCACTTCATCGTGAGTGTTGATGATTCCCAGGGTATTGCAGCCAATGACATCGACATTCGCCTCAGCGCATATCTGGTGTATCTTGGCAGTTACCTCAATTGAGACGTGCTCAGTGATGATGCAGATCGTCTCGACGCATTTCTCGCCGTAGTTCACCACCTCTTTCACCTCACCATACACTGCTTCAGGTGGAGAGTAGATGAGAATTTTGTTGGGGTGTCGTTCCGGCGGCATCATCCCGAGAAGCTCGTCAAAGGTGGCATACACCGGAATCTCGCCTGCTGAAGTCTCCAAAAACTGACCGCCCTTACCGAGCGCCCATCCGCCTACGATATTTCCGCAGTACTTCTGGCTCACCGCGCACACCTTCGATGCTTCCCTGCCGGTCACGTTGGAGACTGCCACCCTGTCTCCCCTTTTCAAAAGATCCGATAGCGTCTGTGCTCTCATTTTAATCCCTCCTGAATGCTTTCCAATGCGTTTACGAGCTTTGCCGCATACTCCGCGACCATGGTCACCGGAGTGTCAGGACCAAACACAACGTATGGGAGTTTGAGGTACTCAAGGGTCTGCTTCATGATAAGAAACCCCTTTACCAGGTTCGGGCCTCCCCGCCCGATGACGACAGGAATGTGAATCGGCCCATGCTCCTCCACATAGCTCACCAGCGCGTCAGCAATTGCCTGGAAGGTGACATCGATGAGCGTGTTGTTGGCCTTTCCGCCGAGGATGAGAAGCAGCCTGGCTGTACCGAGCCGGTGGGTAAGGCAGATCTTTGCCGTGCCGAGCATCCGCTCATACGGAGGGTTCCCTCCAAAATCAGAGAGAAACATTGGGCTCCCGCCGGCTGACTCGAGGGTCTCGGTGATGATCGTTGAGATTCCTCCCCCGAATAGAATCGGGAGAATCCCGCCCCCGCCCAGATCGGACACATGCGCCTGACCCTGGTGACTCTTTGCATCCCATACCCTCATCTCTTCTTCGAAGTCTGAGACGCTTTCAGGGTAGTCTGGAAACTCCACCCCAGGAACCTTTGACTTGTAGTTGGCTTCGTCAACTATTCCTTTGAAGTCGCAGGCATACGGCTTGCCTTCAGGCGTTACTCTCCAGGGGTTGATCTCTGCGGTTTCCATACCGGTGGATATGAAGAGATCCCAGAAAGACACCATGCACCGTGAGAGTATGCTGACCAGATCCTTGGGACAGTCCAGCTTTGCAAGAACCTGGCTGGCCTGATATGCATCGAGCCCGCGGAAAATGTCGATCGGAATGGTCATTTTTTTTTCTTCCGGTATCTCCTCTACCTCAACACCACCCATGAGGGAAAGGGTGAATGAGGGACCGAGGAATTCCGAGTTGTAGGTGATCGCAGAGTAAATTTCAATTATTGCCGGAATCTTTTCCACCAGATAGGCGATTCTGGGCATCCTCCCCCCCACCTCAATTCCTGAAACCCGCTTTATTTCCCGCAGTGCGTCATGGATGGTGCTTACCGACCGTACGCCGCCCGATCTTCCACGCCTGCCAGAGAGCACGTCCGGTTTCACGATGGCTTCAGTTCCCCATTTCTCCAGGGCATTTTTCATTTCTTCGATTTCCGCCGTACCACAGACATGGCGCGGCACCGGGATCCCATAGCGGGGTGCGTAATAGTCGAGGAATGTGAGTTCTGTAACCTTCAGAGCCATGTTCTGCTCCTTTCGCTCAACTTTTATTGTTTTTCAGCTCCAGGATGGAGAGCTTGAGATTGTTGATCGATGTACGGTCCGGGGTGAATACGAATTCGATGATCTTTGTTCCTTCGCGTGCGTATTCTGCCACCCGATTTTTCTGAGAGGGGGAAACCAGGAGTGCATCACAGTTTTTCACCATTCTTTTCAGTTCTTCTCCGTTTTTTTCGCTGGTTTCGTGAATTTCCCTGAAAAAGAGCTCGAGCCTTGAGAGCACGTCCCTGATCTCTTTCCTGAACTGGGCGCTCGTGGTGACTATTCCCACCGAGCTTTCGAAGGGTATCCGCGCAATTTTTATGAGTGTGGCAACTTCAGGCTCGATGTTGATTCCGGTGATTGGTTTCCCCAGGTGTCCGAGCCTTTCCTGTACCTCCTTTAAATGATAGAAGCTTGTGACGAAAATATCGTTCTGAATCGCTTTCTTCATCGTTTCTTCATTTTCCGCTCGAAGATCTTGGAGGAGAATTGGCGTTCGCTGTATATGAGGATCGAGCTCCAGATGGTCGGTGAAATAGGTGAGCTGCTCGATGTTGCACTCGATGAAGGCGAGCTTGATACTCTGCATCATCTCGAGCTTTTCATCGATGTACTTCCGGACCGCGCTCTCGAACTCGTCTATGGAAAACTCCTGGGAAAGCGCCTCTTCGAGGGCATGCTCGACGATCTTCCTCAGCAGCAGCTGCCTGTTATGATGTTTCATTTCCAGATTGCTCACAGTGAGAAAGGTGCCCTTTCCCACTGAACCTGATACGATCCCTTCTTTCCCGAGTTCGCCGTAGGCTCTCAGTACCGTATTTACACTCACTCCGAACTCTTTCGCAACCTGCCGGATTGGCGGCAGCCTCCCATCGCCCATCTCACCCGCCTGTATCCTCCCTTTGAGTATGTGTTTGAGCTGAAGATAGTACGGTCTGTCGAACTCCCAATTCTGTTTTCCTTCCATGTTCTGTTCACCCTCAATTATTGTCTCAGTGCAATGATACAATTTAGTTTTGTTTCCCGGATAAATATCCCCCTGTAGCAGCATTGAATTGTAAAAATTCGGGCAGTTTGTCTCAATTGCAGAGTTTATGTCTTAATACAATATTATCCTATTTCTTCATCGATTACAAGAAATAATTCTCACAGTACACCGCATCACCTTTCGTGCAAACAGAGATCGGTTCAGACAGTTCACTGTCCAGAAGCATGAGAGAGTGTACAGGGCCGAAGTGCAACAGATGGCACATACTTCAATTGACTTTTTGTGATAAGAGAGATTATGATACTCATACCTGACATTTGGGGGAAAGAACGCGGGGCTCGAGGGGAGAAGAGAAAATGGCCAAGCCTGAGAAAATCACCATGGAAGAGGGGCGCCTGAAGGTGCCAGACGTCCCGATCATCCCTTTCATAGAGGGGGACGGAACCGGTCCTGATATATGGGCCGCTGCGCAAAGGGTGTTCGACGCTGCAGTAGAGAAGAGCTACAGCGGAGGGAGAAAGATACAATGGATAGAACTATTCGCCGGTGAGAAAGCGTTTACTGCCACAGGAAACTGGCTTCCTGATCAGACCGTCGAATCCTTCAGGGATCTTTTGGTCGGGATCAAGGGGCCTCTCACGACGCCGGTCGGCGGTGGCTACAGGAGCCTGAATGTAACGCTCAGGCAGACTCTCGACCTCTACGTCTGCCTCCGGCCTGTGCGCTGGTTCAAGGGTGTTCCGAGTCCGGTGCGACATCCGGAGCGTGTGGACATGGTGGTATTCAGGGAAAATACCGAGGATGTGTATGCAGGGCTCGAGCTTGAGGAGAGTACTCCTGAGGTAAAAAAGCTCATCGATTTCTTAAAGAAGGAGTATGGCTGGAAGATCCGGCCGGATTCCGGAATCGGGGTGAAACCCATCAGCGTCACTGGCTCAAAGCGCCTCGTGCGTGCGGCGATCCAGTATGCAATACAGTATGATCGAAAGAGCGTCACCCTGGTGCACAAGGGCAACATACAAAAATTCACCGAAGGGGCTTTCCGGAAGTGGGGGTATGAAGTCTCAAAGGAAGAATTTCCGACCAGGTGTATCACATGGGAAGAGTGCGGGGGAGAACGACCGGAAGGAAAGATACTCGTGAAGGACGTCATTGCAGATATTTTTTTGCAGCAGATCCTCACCCGACCGAATGAGTTCGATGTGATTGCAACCATGAATCTCAACGGTGACTATTTCTCCGATGCACTCGCTGCCCAGGTGGGTGGAATCGGCATCGCACCCGGTGGAAACATCAACTACATGACTGGTCACGCACTATTTGAGGCAACCCACGGCACGGCGCCGAAGTACGCAGGCCAAGACAAGGTAAATCCGGGTTCGGTCATACTCTCGGGAGAGATGATGCTGCGCTACATGGGGTGGACCGAGGCGGCCGATCTCATCCTGAAAGGCCTGGAAAAAACCATCGTGAACAAGGCGGTGACCTACGACTTTGCACGGTTGATGGAAGGCGCTCGGACGCTCAAGTGCTCAGAGTTCGGCGCAGAGATCATCAGGAATATGGAATGACACGCCAGGAGTTTGTATGCGATAGTGCGCTGATAAGGGTCACGATTCGCTTATTCCTCCATTAATGCGAAAAGAGAATGCCCAGCTTCGGAAGAGAAGCGCAGGTATGGGACGAGTGAGAAGAAATGCCTCTGTACTCCATTTTCATCACGGTAATCTTCCCAATCTTCTTCATGATCGCAGTGGGTTTTTTCATTCAGAAGCGTTTCAAATTTGACATCACTGCGCTGACGAAAATGATATTCTATGCACTCATACCTCCCCTCATATTCTCCCGTATCTATCAGAGCACACTCTCTCTTCAGGAGGTGGGAATAGTGATGCTCTTTACCTTCGGGATGATTGTGATCATGGGGCTCATCAGCTTACCAATTTCCTGGGTTCGGGGCTATAGGCCGGCGGTACGAGCCGCATTTGCGCTCTCCGTGATGTTCTGCAACAGCGGTAACTACGGCCTTCCTGTTGCTGAACTCGTTTTTCATCAAAATCCCGTTGCAACATCCATTCAGGCAGCGGTATTGACAATGCAGAATATTACCACCTTTACACTCGGCATCTTTCTCGTATCCAAGGGCAATAGATCCTATCGGGATTCCTTTCGGACTATTTTTCGATACCCTTTGATCTATTCCTTTTTTGCCGCCTTTTTGTTCCGTGAGCTTCATATCCCCCTGTGGTCTCAGATGTGGGTCCCCATCGAACGAATGGCTTCGGCGCTCGTCCCCGTAGCGCTGCTCACCCTGGGAACGCAGCTTGCGAAAATTCGGCTCACCTCCTCAATCGTGGACGTTATCCTCTCAGGCATGTGTAGATTGTTACTTGCACCGCTTTTGGGATTTACCATTCTCAAGCTGTTTCATTTCAGCGGAGTACCCGCACAGGTGCTGCTCATCTCGACGAGCATGCCGACTGCGGTGAATACGGCACTCCTCGCACTCGAAATGGACAATGAACCCCAATTCGCAGCGCAGTCGGTGCTTTTTTCAACAGTATTGAGCATCGCGTCAGTGAGTGCGACGATCTTTGCGGCGAGGGCTCTCTTTTGAGACGGAGAATCTGAGAATAGACTCTTCATTTAATTTTGGAACTACGATATAATATCAGAGTATTCATGCTGCTCGGAACTTCGGTGTGCATATATTTCCTGCTGCAGGAAGCAAGGATGCAGGATCTTCAGTTGTTTCTTTTGTACAATAGGCTGGGAAGCCCAGCATGATTCTAAAATTTATCGTGAGGAGGATTGCAATGAGAAAAACAGTATTATTCCTGCTAACTCTTATTCTGGTGTTCACTGTCGCTCTTACCCTGCAGGCTGCAGACTCGCTGAAGGTTGGTTTCATCTATGTGGGACCCATTGGTGACATGGGCTGGTCACACGCCCATGAGCAGGCGCGACAGATTGTGGAGAACACGTTCCCCTGGGTTGAGACGGTGTACCAGGAGTCCGTACCGGAAGCCAAGGTGGAAGGGGTTATTGACAGAATGATCAGGCGTGAAGGCTGCGATGTCGTGTTCACCACGAGCTTTGGTTTCTGGGAGGGCACTGTTGCGGCAGCGAAGAAGTATCCGGACAAGATATTTGCGCACTGCTCAGGATTCAAACGGGCACCGAATCTCGCAACCTACATGGCGGATTTCTACCAGGTGTACTATCTGAACGGGCTCATGGCAGGCTCACTCACAAAGTCGAACAAGGTCGGGTACGTGGGGGCATTTCCGATCCCTGAAGTGAAGAGACATATCGATGCGTTCACCCTGGGTGTGCGGGAGGTGAATCCCAGGGCAGAGGTGCATGTGCGATGGATTGAGGCATGGTTCAACCCAGCAAAAGCAAAGGAAGCAACCAACTCGCTGATTGATGCAGGGTGTGATGTGTTTGCCTTCACCGAGGACTCAGACACTGTGGTCCAGGTAGCAGCACAGAACGGATTCCCCGCCTTTGGTCACTATTCACCGATGTACAATTCCGCTCCCAACTATGTGGTCTCCGGACAGCTCGTCCACTGGGAATTGTTCTATCTGGACTTTCTTGCCAAGGTATATGCAGGATACTACACCTCAAAAAATCTGGAAAATGTCGATTACTGGGACCTGCTCAAAGAGGGATCAGTTGAGCTCGGTGCGAAGTTCGGTATGCCTATGAATCCTCAATGGAGAGACCGCATCGGTAAGACCTGGGATCTGGTTTTGGAACGGCTTGCACAGATGAAGGATCCTCAGATGGTATTCGACCCATTTACCGGACCGATATACAGCCGTAAAGAAAAAGTGGTGATTCCACGAGGCGAACGCGCCGATTATGAACACTTGCTGACAATCGAGTACGCGGTGCGGGGTGTGGTTGGTGCGTGGCCCGGCGAACCAGATTAATCAGATTTGCAGTAATTATTCCAATGGCCACTGTCAGCAAAGACGGTGGCCATTTCTGCTGAACAAACCGAAACCGAATGGTGCCAGCGTAGCGGTGGCGTGCATGCACGATTTCTTCTGGGCGCCCGGATGAGAGAGATATGATACGACTGAAGATTAGAAAAGTAATTCATCCGCGATGGACTTCTGTATTCGGTGTTTCGGTTCTCTCCATCTTCCTCTCCTTTTTCTTCATTGGATTCGTTTTCTTCGGATACGGAATAAGCCCGATCACTGCATATTACGAGATCTTCATCGAAACCGTGGGAAATGTGTATGGGGTGACGCAAATCATATGGCAGAGCATACCGCTCATGCTGTGCGGAGTGGGGCTTTTGCTCGCCTTCAAAGCGTCTTACTGGAACATTGGTGCAGAAGGACAGCTGCTCATGGGGGCAACGGCCGCAACATGGGTTGCTCTTTTTTCAGGCATTCCTGACCTGTTCCAGGTTCCCATGATCTTTGCGTGCGGATTTGCAGGCGGTGCGGTGTGGGGTCTTATATCCACCGTGCTGAAATCGCAGTTCAGAATAAACGAAGTGATCACCACCCTCATGATGAACTATATCGCGATGAATATCGTGCTCTACCTCATCCATGGTCCCTGGAAGGGCGAAGAGATGCGCGGGTTCGCGTACACGGATAGTTTTTCCCAAGCAGCCTCCCTTCCGACCATTGGAAACAGCTATATCCACTGGCCCACTCTTCTGCTGGGGGCGGTACTGATCGGGATTGTGTATGTAATAGTATCAAGAACGAAACTGGGATATGAGGTCAAGGTCATTGGCCAGAGTCCCGGGGCGGCACGGTATGCGGGAATCCCGTATTTTCGAACTATCTTCTGGGTGATGTTAATTTCGGGCGGGTGTGCAGGACTGGCAGGAGCGGGGGAAGTGTCGGGGGTTCACCATATGCTCCGTCATCCTGAACAGGTTTCCCTCGGATACGGGTACACCGCAATTATTGTTGCGTGGCTCGCACGGGGAAATCCGCTAGTCGTCATCCTTACCTCATTCCTGTTCGGGATGATCTATGTGATCGGGGATGTGGTACAACTCTCCTTTGGGTTGCCCTTTCAGATCATCAATGTATTTACCGGTCTCATCCTTTTCTTCCTGATTGCAAGCGAGAGCCTGATGAAGTACAGGATTTCTTTTGAGAGAGAGGAGCAGTAATATGGGATGGGAGCTGTGGGTTGTGGAGACACTGAGGAGGGCCCTCGCATACGGAACACCTCTCCTTCTTGGCACCCTGGGAGAGATATACGCTGAACGTGCAGGGGTTCTCAATCTTGGAGTCGAGGGAATGATGATCCTCGGTGCCTTTGTTGGTTTTCTCACCGCCTTCGTGACCGGGAATCCCTGGCTGGGATTTCTCATGGGTGCGGCCGCCGGAGGAGCCGCGTCTCTCATACATGCCTTCTTGTCCATAACCCTTGGGGTAATACAGGTGGTCTCGGGTCTCGCGCTTACCCTTTTCGGTCTCGGATTGTCGGGGGTTCTCGGACAGGGGTGGGAAGGCAGACCGCTCAAGGTATCCCTCACAGTGCTCAGCGTACCCTATCTCAAAGACATACCCATTGTGGGGAAGATTGTTTTTACCGAGCAGAATATTCTGGTGTATGTGGGGATTGGATTCGCCCTGCTTTTGTGGTTTTTGCTGTTCAGGACATCGTGGGGCATTACCATAAGGTCTGTTGGAGAGAATCCGGCAACCGCTGATGCGCTGGGAATACGGGTGTCTCTGATCAGGTATCTGTGTGTCATCCTGGGGGGGATACTTGCAGGGATGGGAGGTGCGTACCTCTCAATTGTATACAGACCGTCGTGGACCCAGGGCATGACAAGCGGAATGGGGTGGATCGTCATCGCGCTTACCATTTTCAGTGTGTGGCACCCCCTCGCTGCGCTGGGAGGGTCCTACATTTTTGGATCCTTATTTTACCTCTCTTTCCGGTTGCAGCCGTGGCTCGCTCCTGAGCTTCTGACGATCATGCCGTACCTCTTCACCATTTTAGCACCGATGCTCTTGAGCGTGCATAAAAAATTGAGACGCAGAATGGGGGCACCCGCAGCCCTCGGCATCCCATACAGGCGTGAGGAAGAATGAAAAGGATGCAAATGGATCGATCAAATACTATACAGCCGCCGCTCATATCCATGCGGGGTATTAGCAAACAATTCCCCGGCGGACTGTGTGCAAATGATCACATCGATCTGGACATCTATCCAGGGCACATTCATGCGCTTCTCGGTGAGAATGGAGCGGGTAAGACCACACTCATGAACATCCTCTCCGGCATGTACAGGGCAGATGAGGGGGAGTTTTCGGTGGACGGGCATGCTGCTCAGATCCGCTCCCCCAAGGAGGCGCTGGCACACGGGATCGTCATGGTGCACCAGCATTTCCGGTTGATTCCTCCTCACACCGTTGCGGAGAACATCGTGCTTGGAATCGGCAGGTGGTTCTTCTCTCCGGTGAAAAAGATCGAAAAGGCAATACGTGATTTTTCTGCACAGTATAATCTCCCCATACACCCATCAAGCAGGATATGTGACCTGTCAGTAGGTGAGCAGCAGAGGGTGGAGATCATAAAGGCACTGATCCGGGGAGCACGCATATGCATTCTCGATGAACCAACCTCGGTGCTCACCCCTCAGGAGACGAAAGAACTTTTTCCCATCCTGCGGAAGATGAAGTCTGAAGGGAAGGCGGTGATCTTCATTACCCACAAGTTGGAGGAAGTCCTTGAAGTTGCTGATCACATCACGGTTCTCAGAAAGGGGCGGGTCGTTGACAGCATGCCGTCATCCTCGCTCGAGGCAGACAGAGAGGAGGCAAAGAAACAGCTCGCCTGTATGATGGTGGGAAAGGAGGTCATCCTCAAGGTCAGACGCGAGCAGGTCATAATCGGGAACGAGGTGATAAAAGTGGAACAGCTTCGAGTCATGAATGACCGGGAGATCGAGACGGTGAAGGGTGTTTCCTTTTCAGTCAGGAAAGGAGAAATCTTCGGGGTCATCGGAGTTGCTGGCAATGGTCAGAGGGAGCTCGTGGAAGCGCTGGTGGGCTTTCGGTCCTTCTCCGGCAGGATAGAAAAAACGAGCGAAAAGTTTGGTTACATCCCTGAAAACCGCCTGCACATGGGAACTGTTCCGCATATGAGCATTGCGGAAAATATCATACTCACCTGTTACAGGGATTTTTCAGGTCCTCTGTTTCTTGATGTTCCCCTGATCGAAGAACATGCACACAGGTTGATCTCATCCTTCAGGATTGTCGCCCCGGATACCAGGGTTCTCGCAGGGCAGCTTTCAGGAGGCAACATACAGCGATTGATCCTGGCGAGAGAGCTGTCACAGAATCCTCTGTTCCTCATCGCAGAGCAGCCGACGCACGGTCTGGATGTGAGTTCCACAGAGGATGTGTGGAAGGCACTTCTCGATCTGAGAAGGACTGCTGGAATCCTTCTCATCACCGGTGATCTGGAAGAAGTTCTCTCTCTGAGTGATAGAATTGCAGTGATGTTTCAGGGGGTTGTCGTCGATGTGCTCGACGCTTCTTCGGCACAGCAAAGGGTCGAAGAGATTGGACTGATGATGACCGGAGGGTTGAAGAAATTCGATCGGGGGAGATGATCCGGTCAGAGCTCCACCGTGGTTCCCATTTCCTTCCCGATCGCCGCATTCCTGACGAGGTTCGCGACAGCCATATCCTGGATTGCGAGCCCCACTGACTTGAAAAACGTGATCTCCTCATCGGATTCGCGTCCAGGTATTTTTGCTGTAAGGATCTCGCCTATCTCTCCATGGATGCATTGTTCAGTAATAAGCCCTTCCTTTAAAGGGATGAGGAGATCTCCCGCCTCTGAGAGGGCTGCAGAGCGCAAGCTGACAACGATTTTTGCACGCGCCACCGTACGGGAGGGGATTTCCTGCATCTCAGGAGTAAAGGAACCAACGCTGTTTATATGCACACCAGGTTTAAGGTTTCCATCTTCGAAGACCGGGATTGAAGAGCTGGTTGCAGTGCAGATGATGTCTGCATCTCCTATTGCCTGGCCCGACGATTCGGCGATAAAAAGCGCGTGGGGAATTGGATCGCCATGCGTGCTCATCTCCTCAACGAAACGCGCTGCGTTTTTCCGATCGCGATCATAGACCCAAACCTTTTCAACAGGGCGCACGGTGCACACCGCTTCCAGCTGGGTCCTCCCCTGTACTCCTGCACCGATGAGTGCGACCACACATGCACCCTTGCGGGCGAGAAGCCTGGTTGCGACTCCCGATGCTGCTCCGGTCCTCAGGGCGGTGAGGTAGGTGCCATCCATGACCAGTTCAGGCTGACCCGTATCCGCCCGAAGCATAACGATCAGTGCATGCAGTCTCGGGAGTTTTTTTTCAGGGTTTCCAGGGAATACAGAAACAATCTTCGCACCCAGAGCACAACTGCCAGCCAGATACGCAGGCATGAAAAGAACGCTGCTTGAACCATGTACACTGATAGATGTTCTCGGAGGGAGATGGGCTTTTCCCTGTGAAAGTTGCACATAGGCATCCCTCACACAGTGAATCGCCTGCTCCATCGTGATCAGCTTTCGAACATCGCGCTCTGCGAGAATTTTCAATCGTTGCATCCCTCCCTCCTTTTCGAGCAATTGTACCATTTTGCACACTCCTTGCAACAGTTACTCTTTCCTTCCAATTTTTATGTGATGAAGTTTGATTTCACATCTAAAACACAGGGGAGAAAACTGCTTGAGATTCTCAGGATTTTTCTTTAGTATTCACTCAGTGCATTGCACCAGGAATGCCTGTTGCCAGGAGGCGCGTATTCTTTTAGTGAGGAGTATCCAATGCGATCAGCCGAGCTCTGGAGACCGCCTGAAAGCTGGATGAGCATCAGCACCATAGACTGTCACACTGAGGGGGAGCCTCTTCGGGTTATCACTGCTGGGTTTCCAGCTGTGCACGGGGAAACAATCCTTGAGCGGCGGAGATACATGAAAGCGCACCATGATTCCCTTCGAACAGCGCTCATGTGGGAGCCTCGAGGGCATGCGGACATGTACGGCTGTCTCATCTCACCACCGGTAAGCAAAGGCGCGCAATTCGGCGTTCTTTTCATGCACAACGAAGGATACAGCACAATGTGCGGACATGGGATCATCGGAGTCGCCACCGTGGTTCTGGAAACAGGAATGCTTCCTATGGTCGCGCCGGTAAGTGAGATCAGAATCGACACCCCGGCGGGAGTGGTGACGGCATATGCACGGGTCGAGGATGGCAGGGTAAAGAGTGTGTATTTTCGCAATGTGGCTTCCTTTGCGCTCGCAATGGATGAAAAGGTACATGTTCCAGGGCTCGGGGATGTTCGCTACGATCTTGCCTTCGGTGGGGCTTTTTACGCATATGTGGATGCTGACACTCTCGGTCTTTCACTCGGGCCGGGCTCTTTTCGCGAACTCATTGAAAGCGGAATGGCGATAAAGAAAGAGATCATGAAGAGCAGGCCAGTTTCCCATCCCTTTGAAGCTGAGCTGAGCTTTCTCTACGGCACAATTTTCACGGGGCATTCTTCAAACACAGGGGTGCAGAGCCGTCACGTCTGCGTGTTCGCCGAGGGGGAGGTGGACCGGTCTCCCACGGGAACAGGAGTGAGCGGACGACTCGCGCTTCTTTATGCGAGGGGAGAAATCGGACTGGACCAGACGGTGGTCATTGAGAGTATCATTGGAAGCAGTTTCACTGGGAGGGTGAAAGAACTGACACAGTATGGACCTCACCTCGCGGTGGTTCCCGAGGTGGAAGGTTCCGCACATATCACCGGGCGGTATGAGCACATCATCGACCCTCAAGATCCTTTTCGCAACGGCTTCATGCTCCGCTGAGGTGAGGTGCCCACTATTTCATTCAGAAAGACGATGGTGATCCCGGGTCAGCCGGGAAGCTCATTTTAGAAATGGAATGAGAACAATTGTTTTCGCAGACATGGTATTGACAATCTTCCATAAATATTGTATAATGGTTTGACCATTATAATAATTTATGTGCCATGTTTCGACAGGCAAAACAAAACAGAATTTTCCAGGACATCATCTTCCAGATCGAGGAAGCCATCCTTCAGGGAAAGCTGAAGTCTGGCGACAAGCTCCCACCCGAAAGAGAGCTCAAGGAGACTTTCAGGACAAGCCGCGGAACGCTCAGGGAGGCGTTCAGGGTGCTCGAGCAGAAGGGACTCATTGCCATTAAAACAGGCATGAATGGCGGCGCCATTGTGCAGTCGATCACTACCCAGCTTGTGAGTGAAAGCCTCGCCCTTCTCATCCGCTCGCAGAGAATCCCTCTCCGTGACCTCGCCGAATTCCGTGAAGGGGTGGAGGGACTCGTTGCGGGTCTTGCTGCAGAGCGTGCGCAGAAGAAGGACATTCTCCATCTCAACGAGCTCCTCCAGGAGGCGAGGACACACCTGGATGAGGGGCTTTCACACTGGGACGAGTTCATACAGACCGACAATGAACTGCACATGGCCATGGCCCACATGGCAAAAAATCCCGTGTATGAATCGGTCCTCCACATGGTCCACGACAACATCAATCGTTACTACAATCGGTTTCTTGCAAAAAAGAGAGAGATCATGGAGGAGAACTATCGTGACCTCTGCAGTATCGTGAAGGCGGTCGAGGAAGGCAGATCCGAGGACGCACGCGCCCTGGTTCAGGACCATGTGGAGCGCTTCAACAGACTCATGGAGACAAAGGATGCAAAAATACCCTGATTTCAAGCTGAGAGGAGCCCATCCATGGCAAACGCAAAATACTCCATCGCACTTCCAGTCAATGAGAAGATACGAAGCTACAATCCAGGTTCAGAGGAACGCAGTACGCTGAAAAGGGAACTGGAGAATCTCAGAAATCAGCACATAGAAATACCTCTCATCATTGGCGGCGAGGAGGTACGAACGGGCAGGATGGGAGAATGCATACTCCCACATGATCACCGCACAGTCATTGCCAACTACCATCAGGCGGGGCAGAGGGAAGTGGGTATGGCAATAGAGGCTGCCCGTACCGCGCAACACACATGGGCAGCGATGGAGTGGCACGAACGGGCTGCAGTTTTCTTGAAAGCCGCACAACTGCTTTCCGGACCCTGGCGCAACAGGATAAATGCAGCAAACATGCTGGGTCAGAGCAAAAACGTGTTCCAGGCTGAGATCGACTCGGCCTGTGAACTGATTGATTTTCTCCGATTCAACTGTCATTACGCGATGCAGATCTTCGAACAGCAGCCGCCGTACTCACCCTCAGGAATCTGGAACAGGATGGAGTATCGGCCACTTGAAGGATTTGTGTTTGCAGTCACGCCTTTCAATTTTCTCTCTATTGCCGGGAACCTTCCCTCCGCTCCCACCATCATGGGGAATGTTTCGATCTGGAAACCGGCGTCGAGTGCGGTCTATCCTGCCTACTTTCTTATGCAGCTGTTCAGGGAGGCGGGTGTGCCGGACGGCGTTATCAACTTCATTCCCGGTCCCGGAAGAGAGGTGGGCCCGGAAGTGATGGCCTCCCCCTCTCTTGCAGGCATTCATTTCACCGGAAGCACAAAAACGTTCCAGTCCATGTGGAAGACGGTGGGAGACCACATTGCGCAGTACCGTACCTACCCGCGTATCGTGGGCGAGACGGGCGGAAAAGATTTCATAATCGCCCACCGAAGCGCAGACATTCGCACCCTGGGGGTTGCCTTGATCCGGGGCGCCTTTGAGTACCAGGGACAGAAGTGCTCAGCGGTCTCCAGGGCGTACATTCCGAAGAGCCTGTGGGATGAGCTCAGAATGCTTCTGGCCGAGGAACTGGAAAAAGTGACAGTAGGAGGTGTGGAAGATTTCAGTAATTTCATGAATGCGGTGATCGACAGGGACGCTTTCAAAAGAATTGCAGAATATATTGACTTCGTGAAGAGTTCCAGTGAGGCGCAGATCGTATTCGGAGGAGGATGCGACGATCGCAGAGGTTTTTTCATCGAACCAACCCTGGTTCTCACGGCGAATCCCCGCTTCCGCACAATGGAGGAGGAAATATTTGGACCTGTGCTGAGCATCTACCTGTATGAGGATGAGCGCTACGAGGAAACTCTTACCCTGTGTGACGGCACATCGCCCTACGGGTTGACAGGCGCTGTATTCTCCCGTGACCGCGCCGCGATTGCCCTTGCGGAGAAGCTGCTTCAGAATGCAGCAGGCAATTTCTATATAAACGACAAACCCACCGGCGCAGTGGTGGGACAGCAGCCTTTCGGTGGGAGCAGGGCGAGCGGGACGAATGACAAGGCGGGGAGCCTGTGGAACATGCTCCGCTGGGTAACGCCCAGGGCGATAAAGGAGAACTTTATGCCTCCCCATGAATGGCGGTACCCATTCATGGAAGAAAGATAGCGCCAGGTAACCAAGAGGAAGCCTGTCATGGTGAAGCGTGAGCGACAGCTTTGGGTCGAAGCTTTGAACGAGGCATTTCCCCTGAAGCGGATAGAAGAATCTCCCTGTTCTGCCGCATGCCCGCTGGGCACCAATGTGAAGTCCTATGTGTCTCTAATTGCAGCTGGCCGTTTCGAGGATGCCCTGGAAATAGTGCGAAGGACGAATCCCTTCCCCGGGATCTGCGGAAGGGTGTGTCCCCATCCCTGTGAGGACCGCTGTCTCCGCGGTGAGATCGATGAGCCCATCGCCATCGCGGCGCTGAAACGATTCCTTGCAGATTATGAGCTGCGCAGAGGCGTGATCCCCCGCAACGGGGATATCACGCTTCAACGGGAAAAGGTTGCAGTGATCGGTGCCGGGCCGGCGGGTCTCACCTGTGCGCAAGACCTCGCAAGGGCTGGCTTCAGGGTGACGGTATTTGAGTCCAGGCCAGAACCCGGAGGAATGCTTGCCTACGGCATTCCCCCCTACCGTCTGCCTCGCGATATCCTGAGAACTGAGATCGCAGCAGTGCAGGCCCTTGGGGTAGACCTGCGACTGAACACTCCGGTGGGTGTACGAATATCCTTCGAAGAAATTAAAAGCAGTTTTAGAGCAGTGTGTATTGCTACCGGTGCCATGAAAGCGAAAAAAATGGGGATCGAGGGGGAACAGCAGGTCAAAGAGGGGCTTTTGAACTGGGTTTCGCTGCTTTACGAAACTGCGGCAGGAAGGGCGGAAAAACCAGGAGAGAACGTTCTTGTTATCGGTGGAGGAAACACGGCTGTAGACTGCGCCCGGGTTGCGCTGAGGCTCGGATCGAAACAGGTGCGTTTGGTGTACAGGCGATCGAGGGTACAGATGCCGGCATACGAAGAAGAACTGGAGGATGCAGAGGCCGAAGGAGTGCATTTCACCTATCTCGCTTCGCCTGTGAGGCTGATTCACAAGGATGGGAGGTTGACTGGCGCTGAGTTCGTTCGGATGAGACTTGCCGGAAAAGACGAAAGCGGTCGAAGACGGCCGGTCGAGATACCTGGATCAGGGTTTGTGATACCCTGTGACGCGATCATTCCTGCGGTCGGTCAGGAGCTCGACTCCTCCTTCATCGGCGGATCACCCCTTCTGATCAATAGAGATGGAGGTCTCCTTTTAGCCGATCCCCAGACAATGGCTACCTCCGTGAAGGGAGTCTTTGCAGGTGGTGATGCGGTACACGGTCCCGGAAGTGTCGTGGAGGCAATCGCCGCAGGCCACAGGGCTGCGAATTCTATTCTGAACTTCCTCACTGACCGCGGGTCGTTCAGGATGGACGGCAGCCATGCATCCAAGGCTCCGCTCTCAGGAAGAGGCAGCCATATCGTGAGAGAGCTTTTCATTCCCGATGCGCCTCCAGAGAGGGTGCGGAGACTTAGTGCACCGCGGCTTGATAGAATCGCAAGACGAAGGACCTTTGATGAGGTCGACACTGGGCTCACGGAGCTCAGGGCGGTCGAAGAAGCATCGAGGTGCATTCGGTGTGGTCCCTGTGAAGAATGCAGCAGCTGCGTTGGGGTGTGCGAAAAAAAACAGCTGCTTCTGGTTCCATCGGAGTGGGAGGCAATCTCACACAAGGCCTCGGCGAGTCTGCTCCCCGGGAGCCTGATCACTGAGAGCCCGCTCCCGCGAAAACCGATGGTTGGATCAAAGATTATCCGGGTCCCCCTCGCGCTGCACCGCAGAGTCGCATCTCATGGGAGTGTGCCGGCCACAGACGGAGCAGCCCGGTACACACTGAGCAGTTTTACCGTCAAAGTCAATGAGCTTCTGTGTCGCGGGTGTGGGCTGTGCGAAGAGCTGTGTGAGTACAAGGCGGTGCAGGTGGTGTATCGCGGTGACGGGGTGTTTTCCGCTCTGGTCAACGAAGACATGTGTCGCGGGTGTGGAGCCTGCAGATCTGTTTGTCCGACCGGGGCGATCGATCAGGATTGCTTCGGAGAAAAAGACATTTCCAGGCTGATGGACGGTCAGCGCAGAGGAAAGAAGAAGGGGGCGGTGGATCGACTTGTGACCTTCATCTGCAGGTGGGCATCCGGGGTGTCTCTCTCAGGCAGAATCTCAGGTGATCTGATCAAGGTCATGTGCATCGGGAGTGTAATGCCGGGAGAGGTCCTGAAAGCCTTTGAGAAAGGCGCGTCTGGCGTTCTCCTCTTCGGATGCGGAGAAGAGGGCTGCCACTACGGATTCGGAAGAGCGCGCGCTGAGAAGAATATGCGGCCTGTGCGTGAGATCCTCACTCTTCTCGGCCTCGATGAACACCGGGTGCGCATTCTTGATGGGAGCACCGGGTCTTTGAAAGAGGCGCGGGACTCTTTTTTCAGCGAGAGAGCGAAAGACGAACATACATCTTCGGATGCGAGAATATGACTGAAGTAACCCGGCTCGCACGCAGGTATGGATTTTTTCAGAGCGTGCCCTTCATCGAAAAGCTGAACCGTGCATGTCCGCTCGCTCGCGTGAATGGAGAGTTTTCACCTGAGAGAATACTCCAAAAGGCGCAGCAGAATGCAGAACTGCTTTTGAGCGGCTCGCTGATCTGGGAGTGCCTAGCCTGTGGACTCTGCAGGGTGGTTACTAAAGGAAATCTCGATATGTCCTCTTTTGTCCGAGAAGTGCGTGCGCTGGCGGTCGCGAGGGGTTTTTTCCCAAGGGAAACTCACGGTGGAATGATGCTCACCATGCAGAAAATGGGTGTGCTCAGGAACTCTATACAAAGGGTAGGTCTGATCGAGAAGCCGCTTAGGATCAGACGGGGCAGGGGCACATACCTCTACTGGGCAGGGGGGGCTCTCTTCTACGATGCAGCATTTCCCGGTCTCGGGATCAGGGCTTCTGATTCTGTCAGGGCTGCAGTGCTTCTTCTGAACAAGCTTGGTGTGGAACCTGTTGTTCCTGAGCCCGGGTGGTTCAGCGGTCACGACCTCCTGTGGACAGGGGATCTTCACGGGTTTCATGAGCTTGCGCGCCGGAATATGGAACAGATCGAAGGCAGCGGCGCACAGGTTGTGATTGTTTCGTCGCCTGAGGATTATTATACCATTGGAAAGAGCTACACAGAACTCTTCGGTAACCTGACCTTCCGTGTGATTCACATCTCTGAATTCATCGCGCAGCACCTGAGTGAGCTCTCCTTCAGAGAGAGGAGAATTCGGCTCACCTATCAGGACCCCTGCAGGCTCGGCCGTGGCATGGGTGTATACGACCCGCCTCGGGATATTCTGACTGCCATCCCCGGGGTCGAGCTCGTGGAGATGCGGGATACAAAGCAGTATTCGCAGTGCTGCGGAACATCTTGCTGGACGAACTGTACCAGATTTTCCAAGCTGATGCAGGTGAATCGGCTCCAGGAGGCAGTGGAAACGCAGGCTGCCGCGCTCGTCACCGCATGCTGGGAGTGCGCGATTCATTTCAGCTGTGCCCTCAGACCTGAAGCATGGAGACAGCTGGATATCGAGCTGTATGATCTGACAACACTTGCAGCCTCACAGCTTTTGGAGTGAGCCATGGGAAGAGTAGAGCACCATCCAATCCTCCATGTTCCGGAACGAAGCGACATCGCGTTCATTTTTGAGGGGCAGGAGTTGATCGCGAAGGAGGGAGAGGTCATTTCCTCCGCCCTCATCGCAAATGATATTCATATCTTCGGTTTCCACCGATCAGATGGGGCACCGCAGGGTATCTACTGCGCAAATGGGCAGTGCTCACAGTGCACGGTGATTGCAAACGGACTTCCGGTGAAGGCGTGTATGACAGCGATCACGCCTGGGATGACGGTCTCCCGGTGTAAAGGTGATCCGAGAGTTCTCTATGGGTCGAGGACCACGCGTGATCCTCAGACCAGGCGGAACCTGCGGGTTTCTAAAGCGCTGACAGTTCTTGAAGATACTGTTCCTTCGATGAAAGAGCCCCGTACCGTGCGTACGAATTTTCTCATCATCGGGGGAGGACCGGCAGGGCTTACCGCAGCGATAGAGCTCGCAAAGCACGGAATCCACGGTATTCTGATAGATGACAAGAGAGCCCTGGGGGGAAAGCTCACGCTCCAGACCCACAATTTCTTCGGATCCAGAAGCGATTGCTATGCAGGGACCCGTGGAATCGACATTGCATCAAAGCTCGAGGAGGAGCTCAAAGGGGAGAGCAATGGGCGGGTGCGGGTATGGCATGATGCCACGGCAGTTGGTGTGTTCTGCGATCAAAGAATCGGGATCGTGAAAAGTGGTGTCTACACTTTTGTAAAACCGAAGGTTCTCCTCGTTGCCGCAGGCGCGAGGGAAAAGACGCTCGCGTTTCCGGGATGTGATCTTCCTGGCATTTACGGGGCTGGGGCATTTCAGACGCTGGTGAATCGAGACCTGATACGGCCCACCGAGCGGCTCTTCGTATGCGGCGGAGGAAATGTCGGTCTCATCAGCGCCTATCACGCACTGCAGGCAGGCATTGATGTGGTGGGCCTCGCAGAAGCGCTCCCGGAGTGTGGTGGCTACAGGGTGCATCTGGATAAGCTCAGGAGGCTCGGAGTTCCCGTGTACACCTCCCACACGGTGGTGAAAGCCTTCGGGAAGGACCATCTGGAAGAACTGCTCATCAGTGAAATAGACGAGAGGTTCAGACCCCTGAACGGTACTGTGAAGCGATTTCAGGTCGACACCCTGCTCATCGCGGTCGGGCTTTCACCTATCAGGGAGATCTATGTAAAGGCAAAAGAGTACGGAATGAAGGTGCGTGCGGCAGGAGATGCAGAAGAGATCGCAGAAGCATCAGCAGCAATGTTCAGCGGGCGAATCGCAGGCAGGAAAATGGTAAGGGATCTGGGAAAACAGTGTATCATACCCGGTGAATGGAACGATATCGTGTCGACACTGAGGAGTAAACCGGGTAAAATGTGGGATTTCCGCATTCGCCCGATTCCCGGGAAGGTATATCCTGTGATACGCTGCATCCAGGAGATACCCTGCGACCCCTGTACCCAGCTCTGTCCGCGAGGTGCGATCCGTATACAGGGGGACAGTATCACTGCGATGCCGGTCTTCAAAGGAGAAATGTGCCTTGGATGCGCCAAATGCGTGATCGGGTGCCCCGGGCTGGCGATCGTGCTCGTGGACGAACGGTTTGACCCCACTCAAAAGAAAGCCCTCATCACGCTTCCCTTTGAACTGGGCAGGGGTCAGGTGAAAATCGGACAGAGGGTGACCACCGTGGGGCTGGGAGGAGAGCCGGTCGGGAAAGGGCGAGTAGTTGCCTCTCGCGAGACCCCTTCACAGGACCGACGCCGGCTTTTACTCCTCGAAGTTCCCTTTGCAGAACGTCTTCTCGTCTCGGGTTTCCGGATACGCGATTTTGTGAAAAACCAGGAGGGAAACCAGAAGCATGGGGACGATGACACCATCATCTGCCGGTGCGAGCGGGTGACGAAGGGAAAGATCGTGGAGCTGATCAGGGCAGGGTACCGGGATATGAACCAGATCAAAGCAGTGCTCCGCACAGGTATGGGGGCATGTGGGGGGAAGACCTGCACTGATCTGATCCTCGGACTTTTTCGCGAGGAAGGGGTGGACCTGAGAGAGGTGACGCTCTTCGTAGAGCGTCCGCCTCTGCATGAGGTTCCGCTCGGGACCTTCGCAGGGATTATGCCGAAGAAAACCATGCACCGGTCGCACAAAGAACATGATCCATGACAGACCGTTCCGATCCGGGACGAATCGTCCTGATTCGAGACGAGTCATTCCGATTCGGGTGCAGAAGAGAGGATGGCTGAGGAGGAACTGCGTGAGTTATGATGCAATTGTAATCGGAGCGGGGAGCGTGGGGGTCCCGACCGCTCTGTATCTCGCTCTCGAGGGTGCAAAGGTTATGGTTGTTGATGAACACTTTTCCGTGGGACAGGGTCAGAACAAATCAGCCATTGGTGGCGTCAGAGCGACTCATTCGGATCCTGCAAAGATATTTGTCTGTCAGGAGAGCTTGAAAATATTTTCAGAGTGGGAACAGACCTACGGTCAGGACATCGGGTGGAAGAAGGGGGGATACTGTTTTCCTGCGTACACGTCGAAGATAGAAAATGTCCTGAAGACACTGCTGCCGGTTCAGAAGTCCTATGGCCTCAACATAGACTGGCTGGATGCGGAAAGCATTCGAGAGATCGTACCGGGAATTGTGCCTGAAGGTTTGATCGGGGGCACTTTTTCTCCGGATGACGGGCAGGTGTCACCGCTTCGTGCACTCGATTCCATGTACAGAGTTGCAAAAGAGAAGGGGTGTCTCTTCCGGTTCAGGGAGAGGGTGGTGGGGGTTGTCATCGAGAATGGACTGGTGAAAGGCATAAGGACTGACAGAGGTAGTTATGCTGCGCCCGTTGTGGTAAACGCCGCAGGAGCCGCTGCGCGGGAGGTGGGGACGATGGCAGGAATTGATATTCCGGTTACACCAGACAGCCATGAGGCGGGTATTTCAGCACCTGTGGAGCAGTTTCTCGATCCGCTGGTGGTCGACCTGCGCCCCGGGCCAGAGGGTAAAACAGCCAACTTCTATTTCGCACAGACCCGTGAAGGTCCAGTCATCTTTTGCTACACCCCGAAGAAGCTCTTTACCGGGACCAACAGCGAATCGACTTCGGAATTCCTGCCTGTAGTTGCCCGCAGGCTGATACAGCTCATTCCAGGCCTGAAAAATCTCCTCGTGCGCAGGGTATGGCGGGGGCAGTATCCAATGACACCTGACGGCCTGCCCATATGTGACCGGGTGAAAGAAATAGAGGGGATGTATCTTGCCGTCGGTTTGTGCGGCCAGGGGTTCATGCTTGGACCGGGACTGGGAAGAAACATGGCGCTCCTCATCACTCGTGGGAAACCTCTGCTGGATCTCAAGACCTTTGAGACGATGAGCTTCTATCGTGATTTCTTCGGCCAGAAGAAGGAAAAGCTGAAATGAGAGGATTTCTAAAGACTACCGGATACACCGGGAATGAAAAACAAATATTGACATACAGACTGTTTCATGCAACAATCCATGTAACTTCAGGGACGCGGGTCCCTGATTCTATATATTCATATTTATAAAAGGAGGAGGTGTTATGAGAAAAAGATACCTGTTTCTACTGATAACCCTGCTGATTATTTTTTCCGTGACTCTTGTCAGTGGCGGGAAAAAGGAACAACCGGCAGAGGAGGCTGCAAAAGAAGAGGCGGTTGCAGCACCGGAGGATATTGAGAAAGCCATTGCTTCTGAAAAAAATGTTGCGGTAATAAATGGATTTCCTGTGATTCTGCCGGATCCTGCCCAGGCGGTTGACTGGTATGACACCCAGGCGGTCTACAATCTCTACAGTCCTCTGATCTATCCGACTCCTGAGGGTACACTGAGGCCTCACCTCGCAGAGAAGTGGGAGGCGGTTGGAGGCAAGCTCGATCACTGGCGATTTACGCTCAGGCGTGGGGTGAAATTTCACGATGGCACAGAGCTCACTGCTGAAGATGTTGCCTTTTCCATGGAGAGGCTGATGAAACTCGGGAAGGGATATTCCGGGATCATGGGAAAGGTAACCGCGAAGACTGTAGATACCTATGCGGTTGACTTTTTCCTGCAGAAACCCAACGCGGTGTTTCCATCCACTCTCACGCTTTTTTGGCCGGTGAACAAAGACCTGCTCATGAAAAACATGGGACCGGGAGACTACGGAGAGTATGGAGATTACGGTCAGGACTGGCTGGGTGCGCACGATGCAGGTTGCGGTCCCTACATGATGGTGAGCCACAGCCCGGGAGAACGAATGGAAGCGATCCGATTCAAGGACTATTTCCTCGGCTGGGAAACACCGAAGCTCGAGCAGGCTCCCATAGAGAGGCTCATCTTCATCATGAACTATGAAACCGCGACACTGATGATGCTGCTCAAGGGCCAGCAGCTCGACCTGGAGGCAAACGGAGGGTTCAGCAGGAAAACGCTCCAGGAGATCAATCAGAGCGAGGGAATTCATCTGAATCAGGTGTGGCCGCAGTCCTGGACAGTGTGGATCAACACCACCGTACCCCCGACCGATGATGTGCACTTCAGAAGGGCCCTGCTCTATGCCTATGACTATGACGCCATAATGGAGCAGTACGCTCCCTATGGGGCAGGGGAAGCGGGGGTAATCGCATCATCACTTCCCGAGTTTGTAAAGATTCCTCCGCAGCCGAGAAAGCAGAACCTGGAAAAGGCGCGCGAGGAGCTCAAGAAGTCCAAATACAAACCGGAAAACGTGAAGGTGGTGTTTCACTACTGTGCGGGTCTTGAGGCAGAGGAGGAGATTGGGCTCCAGCTACAGGCCGATCTTGCGAAGCTCGGTATCAATATGGAAATTTCGGGACCTCCGTGGCCCCAGTACTCCGAAGAGTGCGCCAAGCCGGAAACCACACCGAACATGACCATCTTCATGTTTCCGATCGTATATCCTTCACCCGACTCCTTCCTCTACTTCATGTATTACCCGGACAACATTGGGGGAATCTACTCTGCTCACTGGTACACGAGTGAAAAGATCGGAAATCTCATTGACCGGGCGAGGGAAACCATCGATTCGAATGCCAGGATGAAGATATATCAGGAGGCGCAGAAATTAATTGCGGATGAGGCGCTTGCGCTCTATCCCTATGAAATACCGGCGCTTTTCACCAGCCAGGATTACCTGATTGGTCCCAGGGAGGTGTTTCCGATTGTCGGTCCCACCGCCTGCATGTACAACTGGCGGATCGATCTGACAAAGAAGCGGTAGGATACAGATCACCTGTCTGAAACTCTAAATCCAAGAATGAGGAGGGTGAGGACTCTTATTTCTCACCCTCCATTTGTAATGGTGATTCGATGATTCGATACATTGGGATGAGGCTCGTACACTCGATATTTGTTCTGATCGGGCTTTCACTTCTCATATTCTTCATATCCCGGGTAATGCCGGGAGACCCTGCCAGGGTTGCACTGGGTCCGCTCGCAACAGATGAGCAGGTGCAAAAATTACGGGTAGAGATGCACCTGGACAAACCTTTCCCTGTTCAATACTACTTCTGGCTCAGCTCGGTGCTGCACGGTGATCTGGGAAGGTCCCTGTACACGAATAGACCGGTTGTCAAGGATCTGTATGAGTACCTCCCCGCAACCCTCGAGCTCGTTCTTTTCTCGTTCCTGATATCCCTTGTTATAGGGCAGGTGACCGGTGTGCTCGCGGGCTATTTCCGTAACTCATGGTTTGACGGTTTTTCGCGGATAGTGTCCTACATTGGTGTCGCGACTCCGGCGTTTGCGGTTGCGATATTTTTTCTTTTGCTCTTCAGCTACATACTTGGATTCGCGCCGACCGTGGGCAGGATAAGTATTGTGCTGCGACCTCCACCGCGGGTGACCGGTTTCATTATTCTGGATAGCCTGATCGCGGGACAATTCAAGATTGCTGTAAACGGTCTCAAGCATATAATTCTCCCTGCCGCAAGCCTTGCTGTGGCACACATTGCCCAGGAGGGAAGGGTCACCCGTTCATCAATCGTGGACAACCTGCAGAAAGATTACGTCGCAGCTCACACGGTGCATGGGATTCCCACGTATTCCATTCTTTTCAAATACCTTTTGAAGCCGTCGCTCATACCAACAGTATCGATAATGGGAATGGATTTTGCTTTCATAATCGCCAATGCGTTTCTTGTCGAGCTGGTTTTTATGTGGCCTGGATTTGCGAGGTATGCGGTAACAGTCATGCTGAACAAGGATCTCAATGCAATCGTTGCCGTTGTCCTGATTGTCGGGGTCGCCTTTGCAATCGTCAACCTGATCGTGGATGTTGTGGTTTCATTTCTCGATCCCCGGATCCGGCTCCAGAGAAGAGGAGGATAATCGTGGCACGGAACAGACCTGTCAGAAGTGCGCTCGAAGCGAAACGGGTAAACATTTCCAAGGGATGGTACAAATTTTCCAGAAATCCTCTCTCCGTCCTCGGACTCGGTGTGCTCATCGTCATTGTTTTCGCCGCACTGCTTGCACCCTTCATCACCCCGTATCCAGAACATGCAGGACCGTTTACGGATTTCCGTCGGTCGAGCCTCCCACCGAGCCTGACGCATCTCTTTGGAACCGACACTGTGGGCAGAGACGTTTTTTCGAGGGTCATTTTCGGATACCGATTCTCACTGCTCCTCGCCATTGTGGTAATAAGTCTCAGTGTTCCGCCGGGAATCCTTCTGGGCCTGGTTGCAGGCTACACCAGACGACACTGGATAGAGATTGCAATCATGCGGATTACGGATATCTTCCTTGCCGTGCCCCCACTGGTCCTCGCACTCGCCATTACTGCCATGCTCAGCCCGAACCTGCTCAATCAGATGATGGCCATCTCTCTGATGTGGTGGCCCTGGTACTGCAGGCTGGTCTACTCTGTCACCACATCGCTGCGTCATGAGTATTTTGTCCATGATGCCGAGTTGACAGGAGCAAGAAAAATGTTCATTCTCCTTCGCACGGTGCTGCCAAACTGCGTCGGACCTATATTGACCAAGATTACCCTCGATATGGGCTTTGTGATCACGCTGGGTGCCTCTCTGAGCTTCATCGGTCTGGGGGTGCAGCCTCCGAAACCCGGCCTCGGAACAATGGTGGCAGATGGTGCAAAGAGGTTGCCTGCTGAGTGGTGGATGACCGTGTTTCCTGCTCTCGCGATCGTTGCGGTGATCCTGTCCTTCAACCTGATCGGTGACGGTCTTCGAGACATGTTCGCTGTTGAGGAAATATGATGAACGGCTCAACTCCTCTTCTGGAAATAAGGGATCTGCACGTTCGGTTTAAAATATACGAAGGTGAACTGAAGGTCCTGAACGGCGTGGATCTGCGAATTGATGAAGGGGAAAAGGTCGGGTTGGTCGGCGAGACTGGATGCGGAAAGACAACCACAATCAAATCAGTGCTGAGGGTGCTTCCTATGCCGCCCGCCAGAATCATAAAAGGTGAGATCCTTTACAAAGGGAAGGATATTCTCAAAATGAGGCGGGCCGAAATTCCGAGCCTCAGACGGGGTGAGATAAGTGCCATTTTTCAGGACCCGCTCACATCCCTCAACCCCGTGTTTACCATCGGACAGCAGCTCGGGGACATCATCAAATTTTCACTGAAGAACCAAGGAATGAAAAGAGTGAAGAGAGAAAACATACGGCTGAATGCTGCATCACTGCTCAAAGAGACCGGAATGCCTGACCCAGAGCGGATTCTGAAGAGCTATCCTGTACAGCTGAGCGGTGGTATGCGGCAGCGGGTGTGCATCAGCGAGGCACTCAGGGTGAACGTGAATCTGCTCATGGCTGATGAGCCGACGACGAACCTCGATGTCACGATTCAGGACCAGATACTGAGACGGTTGGATGATCTGGTAGAAAAAAGGGGAACATCGATACTGCTGATCACACACTCCCTCGGAGTCGTGAGGAATCTCACTCACAGGGTGTACATCATGTATGCAGGAAATATTATTGAGACCGCTGAGACGAGAGAGTTGTTCAAGAATCCATTGCACCCATACACCCAGGGATTGCTGAAAACCGTTCCCAGGCTTACAGGCGAAGGTGTGAGCAAAGGGATACCCGGCCGTATTCCAAATTACCTGGACCCACCCAGGGGATGCAGATACCACCCGCGATGCGATCATAGAATGCCGATCTGCAAAAAAGACCGTCCTCCCTTGTACGTTATGGAACTCGATCGTAAGGCTTCGTCTGATCCTGCGATCAGTTCTGGTGGGAGGATCAAAGAAGATCATCGAGTTGCCTGCTATCTCTATCGGAGCAGAGCTGAATGAAAGGACCGATACTGACCGTCGAGAACCTGAAAAAATATTTTTTTACAAAGCAGGGAACTGTGAAGGCGGTGGACAGGGTAAGCTTTTCGGTTATTCAGGGTGAGACCTTCGGGCTGGTTGGAGAATCGGGATCCGGCAAGACCACAATCGCTCACACGATTGTCGGAATATATGCCCCCAGTGGAGGGGCCGCACTCTTCAAGGGAAAGAACATCGGAGTCGACTCTTCGAGACGGTCGATAGATCTGAAAAAAGATATCCGGATCGTGTTTCAGGACCCCGGGTCTTCCCTGAATCCGAGATGGAGCATCAAACAGATACTGGACCTCCCCCTTCGGGTGCACAGCGCGAATGCGGGCCCGGAGCGGCTTGAGAGGGTCAGAGAGCTTCTGAGCATGGTTGAGCTCCCACCGGAGGAGTATCTGTACAAATACCCTCCGTCCATGGGAGGAGGAGAAAAACAGATGGTTGCGATTGCACGAGCTCTTGCCACGAACCCGTCTTTTGTGGCCCTTGACGAGCCTACCTCTGCCCTGGATGTATCAGTGCAGGCAAAAATCATCAACCTTCTCATGGGGCTGCAGGAGAAACTTCATCTCACTTACCTCTTCATCACACACGATCTCAGCCTCATGCGGAACATGGCAACAAGGGTGGCTATCATGTACCTCGGGAAAATTTGCGAGGTGGCACCTACGGTTGCGTTCTTCCAGCGACCCTTCCATCCCTACACTCGAATGCTGCTCTCTTCGATCCAGGTCATCTCAGATCAGGAAGAGGAGCTCAAGCCGAAGAAGATCATTTCGAGGGGAGAAATCCCGAGCCCTGTCAATGTACCACCGGGGTGCAGCTTTCATCTGCGGTGCCCCGAAAGAATGGATATCTGCAGGAGGGTAGATCCAGTCATGGTCGAACACGAGACCGGACATTTCGTGCGATGCCACCTCTACCCTGATCGCAGTGGGAGACAACCGACAGATGCGTAACAGGAGGGATGTATGTACAGACTGGGGACAGATGTAGGAGGCACCTTTACCGATGGCGTTCTTCTGGACGAACAAACAGGAAAAATTGAGGTGAGCAAGGTCTCCTCCACTCCGAAGAACCCTGCCATCGGCACGATTCAGAGCATGGAGAAGTTTGGAGTCCCGCTTGAAGAAGTGACCTTTCTCGTGCACGGAACCACGGTTGTGATAAACGCATTGATCGAAGGTACCGGTGCCCGCACCGCGCTGATCACAACAAGCGGATTCAGAGATGTGCTAGAGATAGGGAGGAGCAACCGGACTGAGATGTACGATGCCCTCTACGCACGACCCCGTTCCCTCATCCCGCGGCGCCTGCGTTTCGAGGTAAAAGAGCGCATTCTTTCAGATGGTTCCGTGTTCGTTCCTCTGGATACCTCGGCTCTTGATGACGTCATTGCGAGAATACGCGAAGAGAAGATCAGGTCTGTCGCGGTCTGCCTGCTCAATGCCTATGCCAATCCCGACCATGAGATGGAGATCGGCAGGGTGATCAACGAGAAATATCCTGAGGCAACCGTGTCGCTCTCTCACAACATTACCCGGCGATACTACGAGTACGAGCGGACGAGCACCACCATACAGAACGCCTACGTTATGCCTGTGGTGCAGGGATACCTCAAAAGTCTTGAAGAGGAGACAGCGGCGAGGCGATTCAGCAGTGTGCTGCAGATCATGCAGTCCAACGGCGGGATAATGACCTCCGCAGTTGCACGGGAAATGCCAATCGCCATGGTAGAGTCAGGGCCTTCCGCCGGTGCCATAGGCGGTGCGCAGCTTGCGACCATGGTCGGATATAAAAACGTTATTACCTATGACATGGGAGGCACTACCGCAAAGGCCTCCATAATCAGGGAGGGACTCCCCGAAATTACCGAGCAGTACATCGTTGAGGGGCGGCCCATACTGCTTCCAGTGGTCGATATGCGGGAAATCGGAGCAGGCGGAGGAAGCATTGCGTGGATAGATGAGGCAACTGCACTGCACGTTGGACCGCAGAGCGCCGGAGCCGAGCCCGGTCCTGCCTGCTACATGCGCGGCGGGTCTGAGCCGACAGTTACCGATGCAAACCTCCAGCGTGCAGTCCTGGATCCGACCTATTTCCTCGGAGGCAAGATGCAGATCTCGCCTGAGCTCGGAAGGAAGGCGATCGAGAAGATCGCACGCGTCTTTGACATGAGTGTGGATGAGGCCGCGCTGGGCATCGTGAAAATAGTCAACATAAACATGGCAGGTCTTCTACAATCCATGACCGTGAAGCGGGGATATGACCCGCGGGAGTTTGCACTGGTGGCCTTTGGAGGCGCGGGTCCGATCCATGCCGCAGCCATCGCAAGGGAACTTGGCATTCCCGCCATTATCGTTCCACCCTTTCCCGGGGTGTTTTCAGCATGGGGTATGCTCATGGCCGACATGCGGCATGACTTTGGTCAGACCTACATCAAACCAATGAACGATGCTGACTTCGAAACAGTCAACAATGTATACAGGGAGCTGGATGAAAGGGTGGAGGAGCTCTTTGCGCGCGAAGATGTATCCGGCGATAAAATTATGATATCCTATGGAATCGATCTCCGCTACGCGGGGCAGGAGCATACCCTGAACATCACTGCACCGGCACAACTTCAAGAGAGTGACAAGACTGACCTGGAAACACAGTTCGACGAGCTTCACCTCAAGGTGTACGGGCACAATGCTCCGGAAGAGCCGAAGGAAATCGTTTCGCTCAAGGTTATGGGAATCGCAAAGGTGAGAAAGCCGGTTCTCGAGCTCATTGAGAAAGGGTCGGAGAATCCCTCATCAGCAGCACAACTCGGGGAGAGAAAGGTCTACATGGGGGAAGAAAATTACGTGCAGCACGGAATTTACAGGAGGGACAGTCTTCTTGCGGGAAACAGAATATTTGGACCGGCCCTGATCGAAGAGGCAACGGCAACGACCGCCGTGGAGGAGGACCAGGTATGCTCTGTGGACCGGTACGGCAACCTCATCATTACAAGGCAGGAGGATTTACCATGAAAGTGGATCCAATCACCCTTGAGGTCATTCGAAACAGGCTGATTGCGGCAAGCCGCGATATTCGGCGCACGATCGAGCGAGCCGCCTATAGCCCGATTCTCTATGAAGTCGTGGACTTCAGCTGTGGCATTCTGGACAGCGATGCGAACCTGGTGGCGGAGACACCCGGTCTTCCCATTTTCCTCGCCAATCTGGGGAATG
>Ga0180437_10001143_pt1 | contig 46326 bp, 61 predicted proteins | sample SS_ome_4_FD_132410 | JGI IMG/M metagenome (GOLD analysis project Ga0180437, IMG submission 132410) | Hypersaline lake sediment archaeal communities from the Salton Sea, California, USA - SS_3_D_1 metaG | ecosystem: Environmental > Aquatic > Non-marine Saline and Alkaline > Hypersaline >... | reverse complement strand
CGCGCGCGTGTTCGTGTGGCGCCCAAACTCACCAAGCCATTGAGCCATTTTGCGTTTGCCTTCGGGCAGCGGTGCGATGCCGGATGGGTGATGGTCTGGATTGTTCCACGCCCACCAGCCCCTGGCGACCATCATGTCGCACAGGTCATCCCATTCCGCCCGGCTGTATGGCTTGTTCTTGCCCGCCCATACCGCCTGGGTCAATCGCTGTGAGCCGGTCAATGTGCCGTAGCACACTTTGGCAAACATCTCAGGCTCGCCGGGTAGGTCGAACATTTTGTACTGCTGACCGTGTGGGCGCTCTATCCGTTCGACAATCTCGAACGATGGCCGCCCGACCTGCCCATCCCGATCAATATCTGCCCCGGTGATGGTCTCTGTCGCCCAGAGGAGTTTATCTGACAGTCCCTTGCCGAACCAGACCAGCATAGCCGCCACGCCGCCCGCGAGACAGGCCGCATACCACGGCAGCCAGTCCAGGACAATGACCAGGACGCCCACGATTGCGAACAGGAACGCGCCGGAGATAATCGCCCGGCACAGCGGCACCAGGACATCGCTGCCAACCTCCGGCGCTCGCGTCGGCACGTCTCGCTGGATGCGCCCGACGCCCGGCGGCAGCTCCGGCTTGACCTGTGGGATGTCAATGATTTGCGCGGCGTCCCGGTCGAAGCGTTTCATTATTTCTGTATTTCCAGATCCATTGTTGAGGTGATTGCCGTTGAGGGTCCGCATGACTGGCACGTCTGAACGTGCGGGGCCATCACCATCCCACACTTGGGACAGATCCAACCGTACAGGCCAGAACGCGCCTCCTCTTGAAACAATCCACACACATGCGATTCCCCAAATAGCACATCTCTTTGACAATATGGGCAGCGCCAGGTTGCGCACGTTGTTTCAGATTCATAAGCCATTCTCATTTCCTCTCCTCTACCACAGCCCCGCCAGCACCAGCCCCAGCCAGCAGCCGCCCAGAATGAGCAGCATGAGGACGAAGCCAGCGAAGGCGCTAGGCGCGTCAATCTCAATCATCTCGTTCCTCTTTCATGTGTGCGGAACCTGTCAGGATGTTGACTATCCTGCACACCCTCCAGCTTGGCGAGTGCGGTACGCGCAGTCTGTGACGTAAAGCTATCAACCATGTACTCCTCTTCGATATAATCGACAAGATCGGCCAATTCCCTCAACGCCTCCACCACCTCGGGCAGCGCCTCCGGGTTCAGTCCCGTGCAGGCGTTGACGCAGGCAACAACCCTTTCAGCCATCCACCCAGGCAACGTTACCAGCGTTCTACCATCAGCATTCTGTATCGACACCCACCCACAATACTCGAAAATGCCGGGTCCAATCTTCCACGGCTCGTTTGCATTCATCCTACCTTCCTCCCATCGCCGCCATCACCAGGCACGCGAACGGGCAAAAGAACGCGATGCCTGCGATGGTCGCAATCAGGACCAGCCACCAATACTCGCGCAGGGTGCTCATGGCCGCACCGCCTTCGCCACGAGCCAGACGGTGACAATCACAGCCAGATTGAACACGACCAAGATCGCCTGCCAGACCCGGTTCTCGCACCGGCCCAGGCAGTGGTCACAGGCGAGGTTGCCGCGTGGCTTCCAGCGCCCACAGAAGCTGCACCGTTGGCTCACGTCTCTACCTCCAGAATCATCGGGTACGGGTCTGCCCACTGGCCGCCCACTTTGACGCTCAGGTGCAGGTGCGGCCCGGTGCTGTGGCCCGTGCTGCCTACCTCGCCAATCTTCTCGCCCTTGCGGAGCTCCTGCAACTTGACCACCTCCAGGCTGCTCATGTGCGCGTAGTAGGACTTGACCACCTCGCCCGATGCGTTGCGCCCGTGGTTGACCCAGACGCGCAGCCCGCCCGCGCCGCGTCCCTCTGCGACTTCGACATAGCCCTCAGCCACGGCAAAGACCGGCTCACCCAGCGGCGCGGCGATGTCCAGGCCTGGCGCCGTACTTGGCGGCGTGCGGTCAAGATGGCCCTGAAAGGTACTGGTTATTGGGAAGACTCGATGTAGCGGATATAGCAGGTTCATAGCGGAAGTTCCTTTCATGATGTTCGGCTTCCCTGATGGCGCGGTAGGCCTGCACGACCAGGAACCGGAGCGCGGATGAGTTCGTGTGAAACCCGTAATGGTCCATCACGTACTGGAACATGCCGAGGTGCTCCGCGTTCAGGCCTACGGCGATAGTCTTGAGCTCGTCCGGGTCAAAGTCCTCATATTCATCGAGCATGGATTTCCTCCTTGTGGTTGCTGTGTACCCGCTGATGGGCGTTGAGCCCTTGCTGGCTATTGGCTACATACTCGCAGAGCTGGCAGCGGTAGCGGGCATCATTCGCTAACGCCGTGGCTGTATTGGCTGGCGGTTCTGCTGTCTTTCGCTCAAGCCGCTTTGCAGCCCGCTCCTCTCGCTTGACCTCCGCTCCAAACTCCTCAGCGAACAGAGCCAGCGAGACGGGCAGCGCCAGGGTAGCGAACGCGGGCATCAGCCTAGCGAACGCAGCGGGCCACCATTCGTAATAGTAGCCGTTCGCCACGATGGAAGCCAGGATAAAGAAGTACAGCCCCCAGCGCGTCCACCGTCTCCGGCTGCCCTTGATGATGCGATAGGTGAATATGCCAATGCTGGCCTCGAAGGCGACCGCAGCCCCGAGCGCCGTCCATTGGGCCAGCGGGATGCCCGGATTCTCCAGGCTGGCATAGGCGTGCCAGATGTGCGGCAATTGGGTAGCCAGGACCAGGACATAGACGGCAGCGAAGGCGTATTTCACCACCAACCTCCTCGGGCACGCAGCATGTCCCAGACCATCAGCACGATGAGCAGGCACAGCACGATTAGCACTGCCGCGTCAATCCTCACGTCGCCCACGACCCTCCTCCTCCCATCGTGCCCAGCGGCGCTCCTCATCCCGGCTGCACCGGCTGGCTACCTTGCAGCACGCCCACAGCAGGAACAGCGCGAATATGAACCCGCTCACGGCGACTATCACCGTGATAGTTCGCCAGATGACCTCCTCGTCCATCATGACTCCTTCCCTGCCGGCGCCGGGCCTAGAACCTCGCCGCAGTACCAGCAGACCCATCGACCGTCAATCTCGCGGATCTTCGTGCTCTTGCAGTTCCTGCACCTCTTCGGCTTGCGCATGGGTCTCCTCCAACATGCCCGGCTCAACATAGAACTCGCCTGCTCTGCCGTGGTCTGCCAGTCGCACCTTGCGGCGGCGCGGCTTGCGAGCCCTCGCCTTGTCTGCCTTGATGGCCTTCTGGATCCACGCTGCCGCCTCGTGGTCTACCGGGTCGGTCGACTGGAGTAGGCGGTAGGCCACGCGCATCAGGGCTTCATATAGCTCCTTCACTTCTGGCCTCCGTTGTCCCGGCTCAGGATGGCGGCGATGTGCTGCTTGAGCTGCCATCGTGGGTACTGGTGCGCGTAGATCTCGACGGTAGCGAACTCGTGGCCGCAGTCCAGGCAGCGCCGGGTACGCTCTCCGCCTCGCGTGCGGGTCACGATGCTGTCAGCGTTGCAGATGGGGCAGGTCATCACCGGACGCCCCTCTCAACATCAGCCTGCGCTTTCTCCAGCGCCAGGGCCAGAATGTCAATGCCCATCACCTCAGACATGGAGAGGATGACCACCTGGAGGTCTGCCAGTTCTGCGGCCATGCGTTCATGGCTCAGGATCTTGTACTCGGGCCACGCGTCCAGACTGTCAAACTCTCTGCGGGCTGCTTTCCCGGCCTGGTACTGCTTCCACCACCATTCTGAGCAGGTCTCATCGGGCACGATGGAATTGTAAAGTTCATCCGAGACCTCCGCGAGCTCCTCAGCCAGTTTGGCGACGTGGCGGCAGATGAGGGCATCAGGTTCTAGCCCGTCCCAATAGCCGCGCCCCTTGACCAGTCTAGCTACTTGCTGCTGCGGGTTCATGGATCGCCTCCTCTCGCGATGCAGCCCAGGAGAACAGATCAGGCAGCGTGCTCTGTGCCTCAATCCCGTGCATGTTCTTGACCATCACATCGAAATACTCAGGCTTTAGCTCAATCAGAATGGCCTTGCGGCCAAGCTTGACGGCCATGTAGCCCTCGCTGCCGATGCCGCCAAATGGTGTTAGCACAGTCTCGCCGGGATTGGAGTATAGTTTGACACATCGCTCAATGGTGCCGAGCTGGAGTGGGCAGATGTGCTTTTCGTCATCAGCTCCTCTGGCCGGGCTGAATTGTAGCGTATCGGTTTCCTGGATGCCTGTCCAGATCCCATGCGCCCACTCAATCCAGCGCTCATTGTCCAGCTCGCCATTGGCGACTGGTGTAATAGGCGCTGCGTTCTCGCCTGGCTTGCGGAAGATGAGGATCTGGTCAATCAGGGCTGGCCGGCTGGATGCTGAATCCTTGGCGAGCTGGACAAAAAGCAGCGCCTTGCTCTTGGTGCGAATCGCCTGGGCCTGCGGATTCTTCTGGATGTAGGCACGCCCAACAAAGATCCATCCCTCTCGCTCATAAGCATGGATGACAGCGCCTGGGAAGTCCTTAACGCCAATGTAGCCGTCCTTCTGCGCCATCGCCGGTATGTCTGATGTGTGGACGCAAGTCAAGCGCCCAGGCTTCGTCAGTCGCAGCACCTCGCGAATGACAAAGGCATAATGGGTAAAGAACTCATCCCAATCTCGACTGTTGCCCAGATCGCGTTCTGTGTCTGTGTAGGTGTATAGATCAGCAAATGGCGGCGAGTAGACCGACAGATCAATAGAATCTGTCTCCAGTTCTGCCATGCGCTCGCAGGCATCGCCCAACATGGCAGTCCAATTCTCACCGTTGACAGTATCCTCCTCATACCCATTATCGTTGATGGTTTCCATCCTCAATTCCCCTTCCTCATAGGCTCGGACTTGCTCGATAAGTTTCTCGCGGAGACGCTTTGCCATCGCATCTTTGCGCATGATGTTCTGGTAGATGGAATTCTCTATGTCCGACATGACCAGATACACGTCTACTGGATTCTCTTGCAGATAGCGCCATTCCCGACGGATGCACTGGTAGAACGCTTCCCATGAATAATTGAGACCAAAGAAGATCATCTTGTGCGCATTTTGGAAGTTCATGCCGAATCCACCGATACGTGGCTTGGTCACGAGGATGCGGTGCTTTCTATCCTGGAAGCCCTCAAATGCAGACGCTTTATACTCTGCATCATGGCTGCCTTTGACCTCGATAGCATCGTCGCCCAACGCCTCCATAACCTGGCGGCTCTCATCGTCCAGACCGACCCAGATGATCCACTGTTTCTTGGAATCATGCACAAGATCGGCCATCACCTTGAGGCGGTCGGGAATCGTCTGCCGCCTGATAGCAGCGGCGTGCCTGATGCCTTTGATGTGCGTAAAGAATAGTTGACCCTCTGGGACATAATCCGCCTGAACGAAGATCGGATGGATCTTGAGCGGCGGCAGGGTGAAACCGTGATCCTCATACCCTAGATCAGACGGCTTGATCAGGGCGATAGCCCACGATGCGAGCCAGCGAAAGAATGCCTCCTCCGCATGGTGCTTGATGCGCCATTCCTGGCCGCCCTTGTTGCTGCCCTTACGCCGGTATGCTTTCCCATCGATATAGTAGGTATGCTCCTTGTTGGCATTGATAAAGAACATGGCAAGCATCTCAGATGCCTTGCAGATGCCCAGAAATTCTACGTGATTCCCCAATTCGGTGTAGTCGTTTGGCGCAGGCGTGGCCGTGCAGCACAGGCGATAGGGAACATTGGCACATAGCTTGGTCAAGCGGCGGCGCGTCTTACCACCGATAGCCTTGAGGATGCTGGATTCATCCAGAACCACAGCGCCAAACTGGCTGAAGTCAAACTCCTGGATCATCTCGTAGTTTGTGATGGATAATTGCCCATTGACCTGGGCCTGAGACCTGGCATATGTCACGTCCAGATCTAGCTTTTTTGCCTCACGTACCGTCTGGCGGGCCACGGATAGCGGCGCGATAATCAGAGTCTTTTCACCGATCAGGCGTGCCCATTCCAGTTGCATCAGTGTTTTGCCAAGGCCCGTATCCGCGAATATGGCCGCTCTGCCCTTGCGCACAGCCCAATGGACTAGATCGCGCTGGAAGTCGAATAGCAGAGGGTGGATTGCGCTGATGTCGATTTGTTTTCCGGTCGGGCCGTGCCGGATGATCTTCGTTTCCAGAAATTCCTTATACGTCTCCATGATACTTTCCTTTCGCTCTCCAAACATCGCTCCACGCGAACCGGCGGCCTGCGTAGAGCATCAGGTACAGCGCCGCCTCCACGGGCCACGGCTGCGGCCACGGCAGGTTGACCAGCCAGCGGCGGATCATGGCTCGCTGTCTCCGCTTTCCAACTGAGCCCTGGTCATGGCCTCAGCTAGATTCTTGATGGTGCGCTGCACGTCGGGCAGCATCGCCGCGCTAGTCTGCTCACGCTCCAGCAGGTTGCCATAGATGCGCAGGAAATGGGCGCGGTCTGCCGGGGCATTCTCCGACTGGCACAGCATTCGCCAGCCGCCTATCCCGTCAACGGCCTGGCGCGTGAGCGGGTCCAGCATTCGGGGCACGCGCCAACCGCCGCCGTTCTCCGTGTCTATGGACTCGCCATACCAGCCGAATCGCTGCACAGCTTCCCGCACCTGTACCCAGGCCTGCTCGGGCGTGAGAACGCCGGCGGCCTGCGCCCGAATCTCCATCGCGGCCTGGCGCAATTCTGCCACAGACGGGAACCACTTGGAACTAGCCGCGTGTTGCTTCACTGCGGCCACCAGTACCTCATCGGGAATGTCTTGCAGCAGTTCGGCATATACTCGCGGCGTCTCCTTCGCCATCTCGAATCGGGGATAGGCCACGGCTAGAATAGCAAGCGCTCTAGTTACCGTGTCTGTTGAGGCCATGACAGATCAACTCCTTGCTCTTCTGCAAATGCCCGGACGGCTGCGGCTGACTTCGCCTCGTTGGGCTTGTTCTGGCCACGGCCATCCTCGCCAGGGATACGGTTCTCTGCGTAGTGCTGTAACATGCCCTTAACGTTGCGCTTGTTCCAGCCCATCGCTACCCAGGCGGTACATACCTTCTGCCAGCGGTCCAGGTCTTTCGGCTCGTCGCCAATTACCTGCACGATGCCATCCCAGAGGCTTTTTTCTGGAAAGAGGTGCGTAGCGGCCCGATACCTAGCCACGGCTTGCGGCGGTGGATCCTTGGCTTTTGGCCTCTGCCGCTTCTGGGCTGGCTTTTTGGGTGGAGGCGCATCAGGCGCGGCGTTTTCGCCGGTCCTTATTATCTGTTCTGCCTCTGTATCTGTCTCTGTATCTGCTCTGTTCTGTTCTGGTGCGTTACCGTCACGGTCCTGTAACGTTACATCATCGTTACAATCTTGCTCCTGTTCTGCCCGTTTGCGTTCCCTGTAACGCCGCACACGCTCAGAGCTGTCATCACTGGCGAATTGTCGCTTGTCCCAGTTGGTCAGATACATCACGCCATTGTCACGGTGAACCATGCGGAAGTGCTGGAACTGGTCGAGGATCAGACGGGTCACGTCAAGATCGAGCCCCATCTCATCGGCCAGGTCATCGTCTGTAAAAGCGATGTCTTCGGTCAGCAGCAAGACGCCGCGAACAGGGCTATCATTCCCAATCGACATCAGGATAGACCATGCACCGATGACGAGCGCCTTGGGCTGTTCCAGCACGCGGCAGATGCGCTCAATCTTTCGGTCTGTAGTGGTTTCGCTGTAGAATCTGAACCATGCCGGCATTACGATGTCCCTATCTCTGCCCCGAGATGGCCTGGGCTGACGGGTGCCAGCCCAGGCTCTAGCAAATACCTTAAGCTACTGGCGGCCTTTGCTAATCTTGCGAAAGTATAACCATACTGTCGGGCCGGTTCCGTCGAGCCTGACGCGTGTTTCAATGGCTTGACCTTCCGGCAGTTTCAGATCCCCACGTATTCTAGTTGAGTTTGTAGGATTTATGCTGGCTATGAACCTAGCAGCCTGCTGTGCCTCTTTTTTTGTGGGGAATAATACCCGACAACCATCACCGTCCAGCTTCAGCGCATGAGCAATTTGACGCAAACGATGATGCACTAGATTGCTTCGTGACGATAGGTTTTTGGTTGGAAAGTCATCAGCTTTTACAGCTTCTACGCCTAGATTCTTAATATCCATTGTATCTCTATGCCCTATCTCTGCGCTGAGATGGCCTGGGCTGACGGGTGCCAGCCCAGGCGTGATGCTAGTCTTGCTCTAGGATGGCGATGTCCCGATTGAGCTGGCCTATCGCCCATAGCGTGCCCTCGATGTGTGGCGTGCGGTTCTCCGCCTTGGCCCTGGCCACCTCTGCGCCAACCTCTGCCCTCAGCGCATCGCGTTCCCGCTCTGCGACGGCTACGAGGTGGGCGCGGTACTGCCTGTCTGCCTCGCACCGGCGGCGGCCTGCTTCGGCTGCGGCCTCGCGGTCGTGGGTGTAGCTCATAGCGGCATCTCCTGCTGTCCGGCCTCGATGGCCAATTCGCGGAGGATCGCGGCCACCTCGGCGGTGGCGTACTGGTTGACTTCGTAGGTGCCTGGTTCCGATAGCCAGTCGATGGTTGCGCTGGCTTCGGCTTTCATGAGTTTGCTAGTGGAGGCTACGCCCCAGAGGTAGTTGAGGATCTCGTGCCGCGCCTTGTCCTTGAGCTTGCTGTCCAGGTTCGGCAGCGCCTTGCCCATCAGCCCGGCGACGAATCCCGTCTGCTTTTCAGTGATGGGCTCGCCGTCCAGGAGACGGCTGCCATCCTGCCATTGGGCCTTCTTGCGCACCACCTCGCGGATCTGCTCTGCGCTCAGTGGCCTGCCGTTGCCGTTGGACTTGGCTTTTCGGCGCGGGGGTGTTGGCCGATGTTCCTCATGGTATTCGTAGGCGGTCAACTCCTCTGCGCTCACCTCGCCCGTGCCGAGCAGGTCAGCGGTTGCCCTGTTCTTGGCACGGGTGCGGGCCTTGGCTCGGACGTTGTGCCGTGTGCAGGCGATGCGCCCGCGTTTCATCTCGATGCTGTCGCAGTAGCCATCACCATCCTCATATCGGCCATCGGGGAACGAAGCCCGGACAGATACGGAGCAACCAAACTCACCATCTGGCAGCTCTTCCCATTGTTCATCAAGGGCTGCTATACTGACCGAGAACACGCGGCGCAATTTGGTGAAACCGGATCGCTTGCGCCATTTCTTGCCCTGGATGACAGCGTAGTCGCTATCTTCCAGAACGGCCTGCATGACTTCTTGCAGATTGCGCATGATTTCGCGGGCTTCTGCGGGCGGCGGGATTACAATACTACGGCTGGGCTGTTCTACTAGTGCTAGGTCTGTCACGGTCCCTCTCCTTTCGTACAAGGTTCTCGATTCGCTGCTCTAGCTGGCAGGCCCGGCAGCGGCCATGCTCTGCGATGTAGGCGTGGTCCTCCTCGCAGAGATAGACGTGGGCGCACTCGGGACACTGGGCCTCGTTCATAGCGTCCCATTCTGCGCGGCGCGGCGGAGCTCGCTATACTCGCGCCGGTCCTCTGCCTCTTGCTGGTCGATGCGCTCCTGTTCCAACTCCTCCTCGGTCGGGATGTACCGGCCTGGATTCGGGTTCCTCTCTGCGGTCAATTCAAACTCATCCTCGAAATACATGGTTTCCTCCTTTCACTCACAGATCCATCGCCCGGCACCGACGCTGAAATAGCAGTCATACCAGATGCCGGTCTCGGTCGGTTTCTTCTCACAGCCCAGGGTCATAAACAGGGCGGCGGCCAGAATCAGCAGAATCATCCTCAGCTTGGGGGTCATACTCTCAACCTCAATTCTGTAAGATACTTGTCTATCACGTTCAGGCCATGCTCCACGGTGCGGAGCTCGTCGCTCATACAATCGATGTCTGCCAGGGTGATGCGGTTCTGCCGTGCCATGCTACCCAGCCGCTGCCAGATGACCCGGATCGCCAGTCTCGCGTCTGCGAGTTCGGCCTTGTCATCGTCAATTATGGCTAGTGGTCCGTGCGGCCTGTTACTCATCGCCAACCCGTGCCTTGAGTACCTTGTTCTCTGCGTGCGTGCCGGTCCATGCGTCAATGGCGTGTGAGATGAGGGTGCCCAGTCCTGCGCCTGTCACGATGGCGCAGAAGGCGACAAATGCCCAGATTGCGGGGATGGGCGCTGGCTGCACCAGGCACCAGATGCCGAAGAGCAGGCCGATGAGCGCCAGGCCGATGGTGTAGCAGATGAGCTTGCCCAGTTCTCCGAATAGCCGTTCGCTCAGGTAGTGGGTTGCTATGAAGATGACTAGAGCGAACGTGGCCGCGATTGCGCCGGACGTGAGAGCGACTTTCAAGATTCATCCTCCTGTAATGACACAGAACCGGGAAAGTATGGTATGATAGAATACGGGCGCCGGGGATTGCGAGCTTGATCAACTATACTTGCATATGCAAGCCGGCCAACTCTCCGGCGTCCCAGTGTAATCATTGTTCAGTCCATCAATTCCACGCCAATGAGCGCGGCTGAGGGTTCGGGGCCATCGAGGGGTACGCGATGGTCAACCTTCTCAGCCGCGCTCATTCGTGTGGTATACGCCTTCAGGTAGGCAGGCCACAGGCGCCGGTAGATGGTGAGCATGGCGGGGATGTGCCGGTCTGGGTGGGCGCGGTATGCGATCTGGCCTGTCGGGTCTGTGGCGTTCATGACTTCACGCTGTACTGTGGTTTCGCGTCAACGAGCATCCGCTCCTTGAGCTCTGCCCATTCAACGACAATCTTGCGCAGGGCCAGCGACACGGTGAATCCCTCAGCCTGGGCATATTCGTCAACAGTAGCCCAGTGATCGGGGTACATTGTGACGTTGCGAGGCTCTACCTTTTCGTCATTCTTGCCGCCTGCTGGTCTCATAGGTTCCTGTCCTTTCTGAGTCTCGTATTGGCATGTCTACATGACGCAGTATAGCACATGATAGCAGATTTGTCAAGAGGAAATGCCAGTCTGGAATGTTAAAATTTTGCGCTGGCCGCTATAATGGGATGCGTGGAGAACGATTTGGCGTCTTGGCTTGTCAGTGAACTGGAGGAGCGTGCTTGGTCTCAGCGTGAGCTTGCCCGGCGTGCAGGCTTGTCGCACACTACCATCTCCGATGTGGTCTCAGGCCAGCGTAAGCCAACATGGGATTTCTGCGCATCGGTAGCAGGAGCTTTCAAGATGGATCCGTCCCGTGTTTTTGTGCTGGCTGGCCTCGCGCATCCAGGGCCGCCCAAGGTGCCGGAAGAGGAGACGGCAGCCAAACTCATCCGCTTGCTGCCTGCGCAGTACCGCCAACTTATGATCACGGTGTTGCAGGCGCTGGCTTCAGAATTGGCACCAGAGCAACCTCCAGAGATTATGCTGCCCATCCCCGACGATCCACTTCTCCAAGAACTTGTCAGCCACTATGAAGATGCCAGCGAGCAGGAGCGCCCGGGCCTCGTCGCTATGGCGCGTCTGTGGCGTACTCGCTCAGGTGAGGAGCGGCATGAAGAGGAACGGCAGCCAGACACGGAGGGCGCTTGAGCTACGCCTAGCCTTTGAGCGCGAACTGCGGGCGATGCCAGCGCCGGAGCGGGTCTCCTTCTGCCACTGGCTCAGGCAGCGCGCCGCCCGCGTCTGGTCATTTGCAGAGCAGCATCCATCCCCCAGGGTCATCGAGTGAGCCATCCCCCGCGCATCGGCGTATGGGCCGCTGTCTCCACGCTTGCCCAGGCCGCAGAGGATAAGATCAGCCTGGAGAGCCAGGAGCAGCAGGGCCGCGAGTTTGCCGAGGCTGTCGGCGGCGAGGTCGTGGCGGTCTACACGGTCCCTGGCCACAGCCGGGATCTGTGGCGCTGGTCTGATGCAGAATCGCAGATGGTCGCCTATGCCAACCTGCGGCGCGATGTGGAGGCAAGCCGGATCGACGTGCTTTGGGCGCTCGATGTGGACCGGCTCGGGCGAGACCCGGCGCTGGCCCAGCAGGTCATCAGCCTGGTAGAGCGGTCCGGCGCCGAGGTCTATCTGCAATCCGCACCGCACCAGCTCGGGCAGAAAACGACGGCCCATCGCTACGTTTCCGCCATCCAGTCTGTGCGCGTCGGTGAGGACCAAGCGCTTCGCAAGCACCGCCATCATAGCGGCATGAAGGGCCGCATTCTCAAGCGCGGGCTGTTGGCAGGCCTTCCGCCATTCTATCTCGATGTGGAGCGAGATCCTGTTTCGGGCGAGGTCGTGGGCTACCGCTTCAGCGACCAGGTGGGGGCCCTGGACCTGATGACGCGGCTCTTCCTGGAGGGTCATAGCTACGCAGAGATTTGCCGCAGGCTCGATGCTAGCGGCTATCCGCCTCCTGGCGATGGGCGGCATTGGTGGGCTCGCTTGGCGAATGAGGTTATGCTGTCCGATGTGCCGGCAGGGTATGCGCATTGGGGACCGTACCGCACGCCAGAGCCATCGCCGCACGTCCCGGCGCGTTGGGACAGTGAGACGTTCGCGGCTGTTGTCCGAGAACGGCAGCGGCGGTCCGTGTCTGGGTTCACACGGCGGGGAGCCGGACCGCTTACCCGTGTGGCCTATTGCGCTCGTTGCGGTGGTCACATGGTCCGGGCTCGCCCACGGCGCACGAGTCCCTATTATCTGCGCTGCAACCGGCACGCACAGAAGGCGGTCTACCCGGAGTATACCTGTCATGCCAACAGCATACGGGAAGATGCGGTACTGGAGGCGGTGGGTGATTTTCTGCAGGAGATGAGCACGCCCGAGGCGATAGATGCCATGCTGGCAGAGCAGCAGGAGGGCCACCAGGGGCAGGCGTTGCATAGCGAACTGGATGCGGCTCGCAGAGCGGTTACAGACCTGGAGGTACGGAGACGCCGGGCGGCGCACGCTTATGCGGCTGGGGATATGGATCTGACCATCTATCGTGAGGTGGATTCGGAGCTCTCTGAACGGCTGGCTGCGGAGCAGGCGAGGGCTCAGGATCTGGAGCAGGTCATCGCGGCGATGCCTGACCTGGAGCAGCAGCGCGAGGCGATTCTGGGACTGGTGCAGGTATTGCCGGACCTTCTCACCTCGGAGGAACCTGCGACCATCGCGGCAATGCTGCAGGAGGCGGGCCTTCACATCTACATTGAGGCTGGGCTTGTCCGGGAGATTGTGTTGGAATAGTACGGTTTTCTACAATCCTTCGCGTTTTCGAGATAAAACCTATGCCTGTAGAATCTTGACAGATTCCCACTAAAATGGTATAATCGCTGCATACGCAGCGATGGTCAAACGGGGCCGACTTGCGCGATTTTTCGCGCCTGTCGGTTTTTTTGTTGTCCTGAGGGTGAGGAGGAGAGGTATGGAGATAACAGGCAACATTACCATCACCGCAGTTATGGCCGTCGTGGCAGGGTTCATCACGCAGGCGGTCAAGCAGGCCATCCCCGAGGTCTGGCACCGGTACATTCCGCTACCTCTCGCCGCGGTCCTGGTGGCTGTCGGCGTGGGATTGGCATGGCTCCAGGGGCAGGATATGGTACAGGGCGGCATCATGGGCTTCATGAGCGCGGCGCTCAGTGTTTATGGTTATGAGTTTGTGACCGGGTTTCTCAAGCGGCCTAATCCGTAGGCCGCTTTTCTATTGCCTTGGCCGGCTTGATGCAGGTCGTGCCTCCTCAAGGAGCTTTTCGTGGTGGCAGAATCAGACGTGGGGGTGCTTAAGCCCCAGTTAGACAGGATCGAAGCAGATGTAGGCGAGGTAAAGCAACAGCTCAAGCAGCTTAATGGATGTGTCCGGGCCAACCAGATGGACATCGCTATCCTGAAAGCAACGAGCTTGCGGCTGGATGCTGTGAAGATTGGGGCGATTATCGGCGGCGTGCTGATGGTCATGGCAGCGCTGCTCAAGGTGGCAGGCGTGTTGTAGGCGCTATTATCATGCCTACATCTGGCCCGGGCGTGGCCGGCGCTCCGGCGGTCGTCGCAATTGTGGGCGATCTGCACATTAACAGTACGGTGGGTCTGTGCCCATCCAGGGTGCAACTGGACGATGGGGGCACCTATCACCCGTCCAAAGCGCAGTGGTGGATCCTGCGCTGCTGGGATGACTATTGGCAGCACGTAGCGGCCATCGAGCGCTCTGCGCTATACGTGGTGGTCAACGGGGATCTGGTCGAGGGGCTGCACCATCGGGCCACCCAGCTTGTCACGCACAACGAGGAGACGCAGCTCGATATGGCGCTCCAACTCCTGGAGCCCGTTGCGCGATTGGCCGATTATCTATTTGTCGTGCGTGGGACAGAAGCGCACACGGGGCCGTCAGCGCAGTGGGAGGAGCACCTAGCTGATGACCTGTCAGCAGTGCGGGACAAGGTGGGGCTGACGGCCTCGTGGTGGTATCTGCCGCTGGAGGTGGAGGGCGTGACCTTCGACATCCAGCATCATCCGCAGCGGCGGAGCATGTTGCTGTCAACGCGGGACGTTGCGGCATCACGCGAGGCGGATGGCGTCTGGCAGGCGTACCATGAGATTGACCGCAGGCCGCCTGATGTGGTGGTCCGGTCGCACGCGCACTACTGGGCCAAGGGCTGGAGCCGTGAGGTTTTCTGTTGCATCTGTCCACCGTGGCAGGTGTCTACGGCATACGGGAACCGGCTCGGCGTCAACCGGCGCGTGGAGCCCGTGGGGGGATTGATCTTTCTATGCAGCGACGGGCGCTGTACCTGGCCCGAGGGCCAGCGGTGGCCGGTGAAGCGGTACAAGCCGATCCCGAGGAAGGTCTGGACATCCGCGAGAGCGAGCTGATCCAGGCGCTATCCGAGGCTCAGGCCGTACTGGACGAGGACCGGCAGGGATTTCTGACCACGCAGGAGATGGCGGCCTCGCTGGGCTGGCATGTTTGGAAGGTGCGCGAGCACCTGCGCACACTGCACGCGGAGGATTTATTGGAGATGCGGAAGGTGCCGATTATCGATATTGGAGGTAGGCGAAATCTGATTCCGGCCTACCGATTGAAGCGAGGAGGATGAGATGAGTGAGGACGTGTTTGGCGAGAATGTTTTGGTGCCGCCAGAGGGCGGGAATTTCGATGAGTATTTCGTGCCGGAAGGTGACGCGCTAGAAAAGGCGCAATCCGGCACCCATAAATTCAGGGCCAAGGAAGCATCGCTCAAAGAATTGCGCGAGCAGTACCGAGCGAAGGTGCGCGAGTACGAGTTTGCCATCGCGGAGATTGACCGCGAGCTGGGCGCATAGCTTTCATGGTTCCTCCTTTCCTTTCTTGCTGTGGGCGGTGGGACTGGACCACCCATCCATCGCTCACAGACAATTATCAGGCGCGAGCCTGTTGACATAGATGGACCGTAGGCAGTTTCTGAAGTGGGCTGCGGCTGCTACATTGGGGCCGGCTATTGGAGGTAGAGCGGTGGGCATCAAGAGCTATAAGTGCATCGCGGGACCGCGTACCGACAAGGAGCGGCGGTTGGTTCGCGCCAACACGCTCTGGTATCAGTGGAACAATGTAGACCACAAGGATGACATCTCCTATGTCCCGTGCTGGAAGGGTGAGCCTGCGTCAACCGCGTATGAGACCCATCTCTGGAACGCCAGCACAATCCAGGAGTGGGCTGCCGGGCGCCGCTACATCATGATCGGTAACGAGTGGAACCTGGTAGGCGGCGGGATGTGGGATTACAACTACCAGGCTCGGCGCCTGCGCTATTTCGTGCAGGCCGTCCAGGGCGTGAATCCCACGGCCAAATTTATCGGTCTCAACGAGGTTATCACCGCTGATGGCGTGAGCTTCGACGGCATCACGGCCATCGGTGAGGTGGCCAGGGCATACAAGTCCTACTACGGCACGCTGCCGCCCTTTTTCGGCGTCGGGTTCCACGCTTACAATTTCGGGAACTACGACTACGAGGCCAGGATCCGCCAGACTATCAATCAGATCCATCAGGTCTACGGTCCCAACTGCAGGGCGTGGCTCACGGAGTTCGGCCATCCCAGCAGCCACGCGCTCGCCTATGATGCCATGCGCAAGGTCAACAATGTCCGGGCCTACGGCATCAACTGCTATTTCTGGTATAAGAGCTACTTCGAGCCTGCCAAGCCTGCGGAGAATTGCAACCTCTTCCTCAAGCCCAACGGCTGGGACGCGGAGGGCACCATCTCGGTAGTCGGCAGGGCGTACCGGGGATTGCTGCCGAGGGGATGATGGCGAGCAACGGGAACGGCAACGGGCACCGGCTCACTGACAAGCAGAGCCTATTCATCGAGCGGTACTTGCAGTGCTGGAACGCAACGCAGGCGGCGCTTGATGCGGGCTACTCTGAAAAGACGGCTCGCCAGATGGGTTCAGAAAACCTTTCAAAACCTGTCATTCGCGATGCCATCGAGAACCGGCTCCGTGGCGAGGCGATGTCAGCCAATGAGGTGCTGTGGCGGCTGGGCAACCAGGCCCGGGGCGACATCACCCAGGTCATGAGGACCGACGTGCCCGGCGGCATGGTAGACCTGGAGGCCTTGGAGCAGAACGGCCACCTCGTCAAGTCCATCTCCTGGAACAAGAGCGGCGTCCGGGTGGAGCTCTACGATTCGCAGCGGGCGCTGGAGCTAATCGGCAAACACTATGGTCTATTCAAAGACGTGAGCGATGTCAATATCCGAGGGCTTGACACCGCCATTGAGCGGGAACTGGAGAAGCTGGCCGATCCCGGCCAAGGTCCAACTGCTGGAGAGACTGAGGCAAAGGACTGCGGCGGGTGCGGCAGTTGCGTGGCCAGCGTACCAGAATAGTGAGACGGGGAAGCGGTATGAACCGCACCACGATGCAGAGCGGCGGGCTGTCGAATCGGACACGCCGCGCTATGTGCTGTTCAAAGGCGGCGAGGGCGGTGGGAAGTCGGTGGCAGGCATCATCAAGACGCTGGACAGGCTCAGGCGCGGCATGAGCGGCGTGATGGTGAGCAAGGACTTCGAGCACTTCAAGAAGTCATTGTGGCCCGAGTTCCGGCGCTGGTGCCCGTGGGATCAGGTCGTGGAATCCCAACGCTACCGGCAGGCCGTGACGTGGGAACCCAACCGCGCCTTCACGCTCGTTTTCAACAACGAGCTGGGCGGCCAATCCACGCTCATCTGTGGCGGTGCCAAGGAGAGCGAGATCGGCTCGTGGGAGGGCCCTAACATCAACTTTGTCCATATGGACGAGATGCGGCATCACAAGAAGCCCGTAGCCCTCAAGACCTTTGATGGCCGCGTGCGCATTCCTGGGCCAAAGGGCGAGGCACCGCAGATGTGGATCACCACCACGCCGCGCAAGCACTGGCTTTTCGAGTATTTCGGGCCAGTCACAGATGGCGATGCGCGGGCGCCGTTCAAAGCCGAGGCGCTGACGGTCACGCTTCTGACCAAGGACAACGAGGCCAACCTGGAACCGGGCTTCGTGGGCAAGCGGTCGCAGACGTTGACCGAGGCGGAGAGCCGCGTACTCCTGGAGGCTGCATGGGAAGACATCGATGAGGGGCAGAGGTTTCTGCCGTCGATGGTATGGTGGGACGTATGCCGCGAGGCACTTCCACCGCTGGGACCGAAGGCGGCGATGGTTGTCTCGCTGGATGCGGCGGTCGGGCGCACAGACCAGGACTCGGACTGTTTCGGCCTCCTCGCCGTCTCACGCCACCCGCACCGGCCAACCGATGACATCGCCGTTCGCTTCGTCCAGACCTGGCAGGCGCGGGCTGGACAGAAGCTAGACTACCAGGGCACAGAACTGAATCCCGGCCCGGAGCGCGTGCTCCGCTGGCTGTGCGCCAACCGCAACGTAAGCCAGGTGGTCTATGACCCGTTCCAACTACACGACCTGTGCAACCGGCTGCGCAAGGAGGGGCTCGCCTGGTTCAAGGAATTCCCACAGGGCCAGCGGCGCATCGAGGCAGACACCGACCTGCTGCGCATGATTCAGGAGCGGCGCATCGCGCACAACGGGAACGAGGAGCTCAGGCAGCACATCGCCAACGCAGACCGCAAGCTGGACAGCGAGAGCAAGAAGCTGCGCATCGTCAAGCGAGAGGACGCGCTGCCGGTGGACCTGGCGGTTTGTTTGTCTATGGCCGCGTCCGCTTCTTTGTATTTGAATCTCACATGAACTACGAGCGCAGAGATTATTCAGCAGTGGCTGAGGCAGCGTAATGGCCGAATCGACAGAACTGAAAGCATCCGTACAATCCAGACCTGACGCAACCGGCGTAGGCGGCCCGGCGACCAACTACCTCACCGACTGGCTCCAGGTCATGGCCGACTCCGACGCCGCGCCACAATACTGGTCCAGGCGCCGGGACGAATGGCTGAGAGACTTCTGCAAGCTGCCGGGGAATGACCTGCTCGCCGGCACCATCGCCACGGTTACAGCGAAGGTCGCTACCACGGGCTGGTATCTGGAAGGACCGGAGCGCACGGCCAACCTGTACCGCAACATCCTCCAGAGCAAGAGCGACTTCGGCGCGGGCTGGAGCATGATGGTGCAGAAGGCGGTAGAGGACTACTTGACCCAGGACGCAGGCGGCTGGATCGAGCGTATTCGCACCGGCAAGCAGGGCGCGGCTATCGGCCTGGCAGCCCTGGACAACGCCCAGATGTACGTCATCGGCAACCCGGAGTATCCGGCGGAGTTCGCGCCGTACTTCTCAGAGGAGAGCCAGGACCGGATCCCGATGCACTACAGCCAGGTCATCCGCATGGTGGACGCGCCAAGCCCTGAGTCCAAGATGCTCGGCGTCGGCTTCTGTGCGGTGAGCAGGGCGCTGGCCACGGCCCAGGTGCTGATGGACGTTGTGACCTACGAGCGCGAGCGGCTCTCCGACCTGCCGCCTGCAGGCCTGCTGATGCTCAACAACATGAGCAAGAACCAGTGGGAGGACGTGCAGAAGCGGTACGATGTGCGGCAGCAGCAGCGGGGCAACCAGGTATGGCGCAACCTGATGGTCGCATTTGGCCTCGACCCGGCCATGCCGCTACAGGCGGAGCTCTTCTCCTTCTCCTCTCTGCCCGAGCACTACGACAAGCGCACGCAGACGGAGATCGCGATTTACTCCTTCGCGCTGGCGTTCCGGGTAGACCCGAGAGAGATCTGGCCCGTGAGCGCCGGGCCGCTGGGCACCGCCACGGAGGCCAACATCCAGCACCTGAAGGCCAGGGGCAAGGGTGCAGGCCTGTTGCTCACCGAGATTGAGCGGGTCCTGAACGACAGGCTGACGCTGCCGCCATCGCTCCTGTTTCGGTTCGACTACCAGGACGTGGAGGAGGACCGGCAGGCGGCGGAGATTGCGCAGCTCAAGGCGGAGTACATCCGCACGCTGGCGGAGCCGTTCGCAGCCCGTGGTGGCGTGGTGGAGGAAGCGGCCATTATCAGCCGGGAAGAGGCGCGGGCCTGGCTGGTGCGCGAAGGGCTGTTCGATGAGGAAGACCTGATGACGATGGACGATGAGGGCCGGGCCACGGACACGGAGGAGGCCAAGAGCCTGTTCCATGTGGACCTGGGGCCGAGGGTGCGGGCGTATTCCAGCGGGCGCACGGTGCATCTGGAGAAGCGGCGGCGCGTGTGGAAAGGCTGGACGGGACCGAGCGCGGCGATGGCCGACCTGGAACGGGCCTACGCGCACCTGATGGCGATGGAGGCGGTCCGTGCTTAAGACGCTGAGCGGCTACCAACTCAACCTTAGAGCGGCGGCGCGTGGCTTGTGGTCTGGCAGTGTGGACTATTACAGCGCCTTTGACCAGCTCTTCCTGGCCATTGACCGGGGCTTGCCGCAGGCCTGGGCAGAGGGCGCGGCGCAGTGCGGCATCCAGCCCGACGAGTACAGCCCGGAGGAGCGCGTGGCGCTACAGCAGGCGATTAACAGCGAGAAGGGCCACGTTGACGGATTGCTGACGTGGATTGAGCAGAACAGCCGCGAGAATGGCGGCAGCCTGAGCGCCATCAATGGGCGCCTGGACGTGTGGATCAACCGCTATCGGGACGTTGTGAACCAGGCCAAAGCGATGGCCTGCGCAGACCAGAAGCTGAGATGGACGCTGGGACCAACGGAGCACTGCACGACCTGCGCCAAGCTCGCGGGCCGCGTCAAGCGTGGCTCCTACTGGCAGGCGCACGTGATGCCGCAGAATCCACCCAACGGCCAGCTTGAGTGTGGCGGGTGGAAGTGCCAATGCACGCTTGAGCCCACAGAGGATCGGGCCAGCCCTGGGCCTCTGCCGAGGTTGCCCTGATGGCTATCCTGGATGATTGGTTTTACACCGAGCTAGAGCACATCCGGCACAAGTGGCAGAAGTTCGTAACTTCCTGCTACATCATCGGCGGGCGCGTGGTCACGGTTCCCGAGGAGCGCGATGACATCACTGGTGCCAGCGTGGTTATCCCGGTCGTGCATCACGAGGTACACGAGGGTGAGACGTTCCAGGCCAGCTATTACAACGGCGCCGTCGCCAACGCTGGCACTATCGAGATCCTACTGGTGACAGCGGCTGCCCATACGGCGCACCTGACCTTCGACGTGGCAGCGGGTGGGGATGCCCATGTGGAGCTGCTACAGAATGTGACCGTCAACGTGGCCGGCACGGCCATCACCGAGCGCAACCTGAACCGCACTGCATCAGATGGAGACGTGACGGTCACAGCGACGCACACGCCAACGGTCGTCGGTGGCCAGGTCTTGAGCACATTTCTGGCACCGGGCGGCACGGGGCCGAGGGCCGCAGGGGGTACGGGCAGGCCGTCAACGGAGTGGCTTCTAGCCAAGAGCAAGAACTATCTCATCAGGGGCACCAATGTTTCAGGCAACAATCAGCCGATGAGCATCGTGGTCCAGTGGTATGAGGAGGAGTAGAGATGCCAGTCTTTCTACCGCAACGAGAAGAGCGATTCAAAAAGGGCTATCGCCAGAACCTGAGCCTGACCATCCCTTCGGGGATGAGCATCAGCAGCGACTACGTAGACCTGGAGGACTGCTGGACGGTAGTGGGGATCTACATGCCGGATGCCTGGACAGCGGCCAACATCGGATTTTACACGACCTACCCGCTTGTCACGGGCAGCGATGACCCACACGTCCCGGTTACGGGCACGGTCTGGGAGCCCATCAATGAGCCGGACAGCACGGACTATCTGGAGATCCAGGTAGCCGCTGGCGAGTATACCTACATCGGGCCGGACAAGCTGGCAGGCTGCCGGTTCCTGCGGCTCTGGTCTGTGAGTAGTGGGACAGGCACGGCACAGGGGGCGGCGCGAACGGTCATCCTGGTAGTGAGGCCAATCTGATGAGGAAGACCATCCCGACGCGCATAGGGCCATGCTACCCGCGCTGCGCTCCGACCTACACGCCAGGGGGGCCGAGGGCGCACAGGCTGGCGAGTGGGCTGATTCCCAGTGAAGGTGCTGTGCCCTGTGGGTTGCTCGATAATCTCATCGCCTATTGGCCCGGCAACGAGGCGGCAGGTAACGCACTCGACGCGCACACCAACGGGCTGGATCTGACGGATAACAACACGGTAACGAGCAATCCAGGACATGTATATGCGCTGGCTAGGCAGTATACGCTGGCCACTAGTGAGTATCATAGTCGTGCGAGTGAGGCTCTACTCCAGACGGGTGATGTTGATTTTACCATCGCGGCATGGGTATATCATGACACTGTCTCGACTTACCAGCGGATTGTAGCAAAAGACAATAGCGTTGCAGGTGAACGAGAATATAGCCTGTTGTTTGCTGCTGCGGGTGGCGGATTCAATCGATTCCGTCTATATGTTTACAGGCCGGTAGATGCTGGGGTGTATGTGTCAGCCGACACGCTGGGGGAACCATCAGTAAATACCTGGTATTTTGTGGTGGGATGGCATGATTCTGTCGCAGACACAATATACATCCAGGTGAACAATGGCGGCGTGGATAGCAACGCGACTGGTGGCGCATTACAGGCTGCCAGTTCTGCCCAGTTCAGGATTGGTGCAGCGCAATATCCAGCAGCGGTCCACTACATGAATGGCCGCATCGGCCCGACTGCCATCTGGAAGAGCGCGGCGGGTGGCGGCGGGGTGCTGACGGCGGCGCAGAGGACTTGTCTCTGGAATGGCGGCGCGGGCTTGGCTTACGCGGATTTTACCTGATGCCAACACCCAGGCAGGGCGAGAGCCGTGGCGATTTCGTGAGCCGGTGCATCCCGGTAGTATTGGAGGACGGCACCGCCCAGGACCAGGATCAGGCCGTGGCGGTATGCAATTCGATGTGGGAGGATGGTATGGAGAAGAGCGTGAGCAAGGCAACATGGACAACGGCATACGTCAACGACCTGCCTGATTCGAGTTTTGCCCTTGTGGAGTCGGGTGACAAGGACGGAGAGGGCAAGACCACGCCGCGCAGCCTCCGCCACCTGCCATACAAGGACGCTGAGGGCAAGGTGGATCTGCCGCACCTCCGCAACGCCATCGCCCGCGCCAATCAGATTAAGCTCAAGGACGGCTCGACCATCAGCGAGTCACGGGCAACGTCCATCCAGAACAGATTGCGGCGCATCCTGGAGAACATGGGCGGCAAGTCTGCGCTCCTCCTCGATATGGCGATGACCAAGGCGGAGCGCCTGGACGATGGCCGGATCCGCTGGCGGGCACGCGCCAATTCGGGCGAGTTTGACCTCGAGGATGACCGATTTGACCCATCCTTCTGGGGCGACGTGATCCACAACTTTGGACGCCAGGCAGAGGCGCGGGGCAAGGGTGAGACACCGCCTGACAACATGCCCATCCCGATCTTGGACCTGGCGCATTACAGTTTCAGGCTGCCATCAGAGAGCCGCAGCAAGGCACAAGCGGGCTGGATTGAGCGGCTATGGCAGGACGGAAGCGCACTCATGGCGCTGGGGTATTTCTGTGATACCCCTCTGGGCCGGGCAGCGGCAAACGCCGCGATGACACGTCCGGCAACGGAACGCCGAGTATCCGTCGGCGTGTGGCCCGACTGGGGCCGCGTAGAGCTGCGGGACGGCAAGCGCATCTATAAAGGTGGAAGGAACAGAGCCTACTTGGATCACTTAGCGATGACGGCTCATCCCATAGATCCTAACACCTTACTGGAGGTCAAAGCTATGAATCAAAAAGATGACGCCCTGGACGTACTGGGCGATAGTGACGAGGCAAAAACCCTCGTTGACGAATTGGAAGAGGCCAAGGGCAAGTCCCTGCCTGACGGCGCTGTGGTCAAAGCGGAGGAGGAGGATTCCGACGCGGAGGAGCCGCAGGCCGAAGAGGTAGAGGAGCCCGAGGTTGAGGAAGAGCCAGAGCAGGCACCGGAAGCGGAGCTCCTGAGCGCGGCAGAGATGACCGCCGTTCTCAAGACGTTCACCGAATCGCTGTCCGACGCCATCGACCGGCGGCTCATCAGCATTGATGAGGCCGTGGGCGAGCTCAAGAGCCAGGTCGAGGCGCTGGCAGCCAGCGAGACGCAGAAGGTGCAGGCAGCCATCGAGTCTGATGGCGGCTGGCTCTGGGAATTGATGCGTGAAAATTCTGTCCGTGGTAAAAGCACCGTAAAGGGCGGAGGGACTGAGGAGCCGGAGGAAGCGAGGGACGAGTCAGACCCGTTCTATCGCATGTTCGGCGGCCTCAAGAAAGAATAACCAGGAGGCATGTCATGGATCAGAATCAGATCATGCAAGGCCTCGCTCAAGCCCTCGCCCCGTTCCTGAAGTCGGGGGCCGTGAGCAAGGCAGACGGAACCCCCGTCTCCACCTATATGTACTCGGAAGGGGGGCTCTTTGGAAGCTGCAAGAATGACCCGGTGCTCATCAACGCCCTAGTCGGGCCGATGGGCTACGAGTCTCGCTTGCAGTTCGTGGGTACCAAGACAGAGAATCCCATCGTGGATTCTCTGACGCGGATCGCCTCAACGGGCTACGACCAATCCAGCTCTTGTGCGGATTGTGGTACGCCCCGGATCTATCGGTGCTCGCAGACCGCGTGCTTTGGCCGCATCTGCCAGCAGACCGAGGAGGTGTTGTTCGATGAGCTGGGCCTGATGGCAAACAACAATGTCCAACAGCTCGCGCTCTACGGCAACATCACCGACCCGGCAGGGAATGTCCTGGTGCGCCAGGGCGAGCCCATCACCGACATGCTGACGCTCTACGCTGTAGCCGCGGCTTACAACCTGCGGCGCAGGCTGGGCCAGCTCTGGTGGGCTGGCAACCCGGCGAGCAACGCGGGCGGCTACTCCGAGTTCCCGGGCTTCGACCTGCTCATCAATACCGGAATGCAGGACGCGCTAACAGGCCTCGCCTGTGACGCACTCGATAGCGTGGTGGACACGTTCAGCAACAACATCGTGGGCGCGGCTGGATCGCCGTCCATCGTAGCCAGCATCGCGGCCATCATGCGCAGCATCCGCTATCGCATCGGCCGCGCCGGTTTCGACCTGGGCGGCGTGCAGACCGACATCGTGATGCACCCGACCCTGTGGGACTGCGTGGCCGATGCCTGGGCCTGCGAGTACGGCCTGACCTGCCAGAGCACCAGCGCCAACATCACCATGAACAACGATAGCCTGGCGCTGGCCCGCCTGCGGGATGGCTTTATCGCTGATGCGATGCTGCCCATCGACGGCATCAACTACAACGTTGTTTTGGACAACGGCATCGCCGTGACCAACAGGCCATACGGCAACGAGACCTCTCGCTGCTCTACCATCTATGTCATCACCCGCGTAATCCCTGGCGCTCCTCCAGTACCGGACAGCCCAGGCGGCGGCGTCGTGACCTATGGCGAGTACCAAGACCTGAACGCGACCGGCGGCGCGGCTATCCGCCAGTTCGGGAACATGTTCAACCACCTCCAGGTCACGGACGGCGGGCGCTACGTAGTGGCTGCGCAGGAATCGGGCGGCTATTGTGTGGACCTGAAAGTCCTGTCCAAGCCCAGGCTCAGGATGCTGATGCCCTGGACCTCTGGACGCCTGACCAACGTCTGCTGCGTGCCCGCTGGCACCTACCCGGATGTTAGCGGTAGCGGCGGCGTGTACGAGGTGAGCGGCGGCGCGACGACTACACCGCCTAACTACCTGTACGGCGACTGCTGGCCGACCCACGTTGGCGGCGGCACTGGATAATCTAACCTGGCCTGGGTAGGTTCCATGCCTGCCCAGGCCTTGGAAACGGGGGCAGAATGAACGACGGCCAGACCAGAACGCTGATGGTCGTCCATATACCGAAGGCAGCGGGCACGACGCTCCGCTGGATCATGGACCGGCAATACCCGCAGGCGTCAATGTTCAAGATCGGAGATGACATCCCAGATGAACGGGTACGCCTGCGGGAATTGCCAGACAAGCGCAAGCTCGCACTCCGGGTCGTGTTCGGTCACATGTGCTGGGGCTGGCACGAGGAGCTCGCCTGGGGCCAGGGCTACCAGTACCTTACCATGCTCAGAGAACCGACCGAGAGGGTCTTGAGCCTATACGCATATGCGTTCTTGCCTGACCACTACATGAGCGATGCAGTGGAGGGGATGGGCGTCCAGCAGTACGTGGAGAGCGGCGTAACGCGCACCTGTGATAATGGCATGGTGCGACAGCTCTGCGGCGAGGATGCCTTTCTCCGCGAGCCCTATGAGGATATGGTGCTGCCCTTCCGAGGCGTGACCCGGCAGCACCTGGAGACCGCCAAGCGCAACCTGGAGCGGTGCGTGGTGGTTGGGCTGGCAGAGCAGTTTGACGCGACAATGGACCTGTGCCGGCAACGGTTGGGCTGGCGCATCCCGGCGTTCAAGAACCAGAACATCACGCGCTGGCCCAGGCCGAAACGAGAGGAGCAGGATCAGGCGACACTGGACGCTATCGCCGCGCATAACGCGCTAGACCTGGAACTGTACCATCACGCCAGAGCGCTGTTTCAGAAGCAAAGGGGGCAGAGGTGACAAGTGACTACTTGAATGGACCGTGCTGGCTTGAGACTGCCAAGCCAGTCATGCTACATCTGGGCTGCGGGCACCGTCGCCTGCCAGGATTCACGCACGTTGACAGCAGGCCAGAGGTCAAGCCTGACGTGGTGGCCGACGTGGAGAACCTGGACGCCTTCGAGGATGGCAGCGTGGATCTCATCTATGCCGCGCACGTCCTGGAGCACATCCCCAGGCCGCACATCCTCACCGTTCTGGAGGAGTGGCGGCGGGTGCTCAAGCCGGGCGGTATGCTCAGGGTCTCCGTGCCGGACTTTATGATCTTGGCAGAACTGTACCTGTACGATAGTGTCAGCATGTGGCGCATCACCGGGCCGCTGCACGGGCGGCAGGACTACGAGGCCAACACGCACTATGTCTCATTCGACTATGAATACCTGGCCTGGATGCTGGGCACGGCAGGCTATCACGACATCCGGCGCTGGCATCCGTCCCAGATTCACCCGCTGGACTACGACGACATCAGCCTGGCCAAGATTGACCAGCGGTACATCAGCCTGAACGTGGAGGCGACGGCGGGATGACTCAAGTCTCAGTAGTCGCAGGAACCTACAACCGCCTGCCGCTCCTCAAGGAGATGGTCGCCAGTGCCAGGAACAGCGCCAAAGACCTGAGCCTGGAGATCGTGCTAGTGGACGGCGGATCCACAGACGGCACAATCGAATGGTGCCGGGAACAGGATGACATCACGCTCATCGAGCACGGCAAGCTCAAGGGCGCCATCCGGGCCTATAATGATGGCTGCTATGCCGCCTCCGGTGACTATGTAACCATAGGCAACGATGACATAACCTTTGACAATGATACCATCCATCGGGCCTACTGGTTCCTGCGCACCAATCCCGAGATAGGGCAGGCCGCCTTCGGGCACAGGTTCCAGCGGCGCAACAACCCCAACCAGGCCCGGGTACAGGGCGCCTTCGGCTACGTCTACGGCCAATGCTGCATGACGCCGCGCTGGCTGGGCGACTTGGCGGGCTGGTGGGGCGAAGACGGCATGTATACCTATGGCGGGGATACGCGCCTGAGCCTGCGCATCTGGGAGATGGGCTGGTCCGTCGTGGCCGCGCCGGGGTGCTCGGTCACAGACCGGGAACATGAGGATGAGCTCAGGCAGGTCAACTCAGATACGCCCTGGCGCAACGCCCGAGAGGGTGGGCGCATCCATCCCGACCTGGAGAAGTTCAACCGGGCCTGGCCGCGTTCCAGGATTCCCACGAGGGACGAATGGATCAGCGCACCGCCTCGCCGGGTGCTCAGGAAGGCCATGCAGGGCAACCTGCGCTCCATGCGGTTCAAGTCGGGCATGTTCCCAGGAGCACCGACCAGGACGGCGCTGATAGACGCGCTGGCAGCCTACGGGCCGGCCAAGCAGGTCAACCAGACGGATGCAGTGAAGGAGCACGGGCGCTCTGGGTTCCAGGACTTTGCCATGAATGAGGTGCGCGAGTTCACGCCGGACCTGATCTTCTGGCAGGCGCAGCGAGAGAACAACATCATGCCCGCCACCATCGCCAGGCTGCGCAACGAGTTCCCGTGGATGCTGCATGTGAACTGGGACGGGGATACGCACTATCCGCTTACACCGTTCCACTACGACATCGCCCGGGCGGTACATCTGCAACTCATCGTCAGCCCGACGTGGTTCCCGGAGTACGCCGCGCAGGGGATCGGCGTCGGCTACTGGCCCATAGGCATCGAGCAGGAGTATCTGGACCAGGAGCGGCTAGAGCCGGATGGGCCGGATGTACTCTTCACCGGGGCGCTGTACGGCGAGGGCGTGTTTCCAGAGGCGGAGTTCCGGCGCGATGCGGTGCTGGCCATGAGCAAGGCCAAGGGCATCAAGTTCGCGCTCTACGGGCCGGGCTGGCCTCGTGTGGGTCTCAAGACCCAGAGCACATCAGAGAAACATGCCGACAACGCGGCGCTCATGGCGCGGGCCAAGATGACGCTGAGCATCAGCCAGAGCAAGGACTTGTGGGGCTACACGTCAGACCGGCTCTACAACATCACGGCCACGGGCTGCCCGGCGCTGGTGCAGCGGTTCGCGGGCATGGAGCAGCACGGCTATGTGGACGGGCAGACGTGCATCGCCTTCGAGACGTTTGCGGAGATGGAGCAGAAGGCGCGGTACTATCTGAAGCATCCCAAGGAGCGCGAGGCCATCGGGGCCGCAGGCCGGGTGATGACCCACGAGCGGCACACCTGGGCGCATCGCCTGGAGAGCCTGTGGGCGATGCTGGAGGATCTACCATAAAGGGGGCAGAATGGTTATGATTGACAGGAGGCCGCTGGAGCGGGTGCTTGTCACAGGAGGGGCCGGATTCATCGGCAGCCATCTGGTGGACGCGCTCACAGAGCGGAACACAGAGATTACCGTGATTGACAACTTCAGCCGGGGCAGCCATGCCAATATCGCGCAGGCTATGGAAACGGGGCGGGTGAAGGTACGGCAAGAAAATCTCGCTTATCAAAAGCCCGCCATCCTACCCGGCATGGATTGCGTCTTTCACCTCGCGGCCAAGGTGACGGGCATCGAGTACAACCGGGGCCACCATTACGAGATGCTGATGACCAATCTGGCCATCACCGGCGGCGTGGTCGAATCGGTCAAGGCCGCCAAGCCAAAGCTCTTCGTCTACGTCTCAACTGCCTGTGTCTACCCGCACGATGCGCCGGTCCCGACGTCTGAGAGTGCGGGCGACGTGGGCAACCCGGAGCCAACCAACCACGGCTACGGCGTGGCAAAGTGGACAGGTGAGCAGATGGTCAAGCACCTGCACCGGGAACATGGCATACCGTCTATCATCGTGCGCTTTTTCAACGCCTTCGGGCCACGGGACTACTACGATGAGGAGACCAGCCACGTCGCCCCGGCGCTGATCCGGCGCGTGCTGGAGGGCGAGAATCCCGTCACGGTCTGGGGCACCGGCCGCCAGACCCGCGTCCTAGTAGACGCCCGAGACATCGCCAGGGTGCTCGTTCTCCTGATGGACAAGCACCTGGGCTATGAACTGCTCCGCTGGCCTGACAGGCCGGTGACGGTCAACATCGGGCATGATAGGGACATGAGCATCCGGCGGCTAGTGCATGAGATTATCAGCCTGTCGGGCAGAGAGGGACAGATTGACGTGGCCTATGACAAGTCAAAGCCAGACGGCTATCCGAGGCGGGCCGCTGACGTCTCGCTTCTCAAGCAGCTCGTGGGCTGGGTGCCTGACACGCCGCTACACGTCACGCTCAAGGATATGATTGAGGAGTACCGGGCAGGGGAGGCGCACACATGAGCCAGAAGCTGCGCAATCTCCAGGTGAGCATTATCACGCCCGCGCTGGTCAAAGACCGGCAGGGGCTGGAATGGCTGCATGAGACCATCGCCTCGGTCATCGGCCAGACGCGGCGCGATGTATTCGAGATGGTGATTGTCAATGACAACAGCCCGGTAGACCTGGGGCCGCTCAGAGAGACGTGGAAGGCGGCCACGGCAAGCCAGATGCTGCGCTGGTACGATGCGGAGCACCAGGGCGTCAGCGCTGCCAGGAACCAGGCCGCAGAGGAGGCCCGGGCGCCGCTCCTCCTGCCGCTTGATGCGGATGACAAGCTGGCCCGGACGGCGGTCGGGCGGCTCCTGGAGGAGTGGCCCAAGCGCCAGAAGGGGAACGACATCCTCTATACGGATGTTGTCATGTTCGGCATGGACTATGGCCTTGTCTACCAGGCCAGCGAGTATAGTTTCAAGACCCTGCTCAGCGCGACGTTCATGACTGTGGGCTGCCTGCACAAGAAGGCGGATTGGGAACGGGTAGGCGGCTGGCGGCTGGATATGACGCAAGGCCTGGAGGACTGGGAATACTGGATCGCGCTGGGCGAGATGGGCGTCTGCGGGCAGAGGGTGCCCGACCCGCTCTATTACTACCGGCGCCATCCAACGGGCCGCCTGCAGTGGCTCAAAGCGAATCAGGACAAATGGGACCGCGCCTATGCGGCCATGCGAGACTTGCACGTAGACTCATACAATGGGAGGTATCCGGTGGGCTGTTGTGGGGGAAGATCGCCAAAAGGCGCCCGGCGCCCGCTTCACGGCGGCGTGCCGCAAGCGCAGATTGTGAGGGAACCAGTGCCAGGACAAGATGAACGGACGCTGATGATGTACGTGGGCGGCAGGCGCGGAGATTTCCGCGTAGTTGCCCAGCCATCCCGGACGCACTATCACATTCCGGGCGCGGGTGGGCTCGTGGAGTTTGACGAGACTGGCACCCAGGGCGTGAGGCCGCAGGATGTTCCTTGGTTCCGGTCTGTGAACCAGGGCCGGGATTTCAAGATCGTGGAACCGCCTGCGGCTGCACCGCCACCACCCGCCCCGCCAGAGCCGCCAGCGGAAGCGCCCGCCATCCGGGATAGCGAGGCCTGGGCGCCCGAGGTCATGGAAGAGCCAGACCGTGAGATTGAGGAAGTCGCAGAGGTGACGGTGCCCAGCATCACGGGACCGGCGCAGAAGCTGGCAGAGGAGCACGGCCTGGACTGGTCACGGCTGAAAGGCAGCGGGCAGGATGGTACCATCCTGGTCAGCGATGTGAGGGATGCTGTTGGCTAATACGGGCAGAACCTACGACGACAAGTACACCATGCAGCGCTGGTGGCAGCTCTCAGAGGACGCGGAGCAGCAGAGCATCCCGGCGTATAGGCTGATGATTCACGGCGGCGATTTTGTCTTTGACATCGGCGCCAACCGGGGCCGCAAGACCTGGATCTTCCGGCAGCTTGGGGCCAAGGTGCTCGCTGTCGATCCGCTCTTCCGGTTCGGTCCCGAGTTCGTGCCCGAGTTCTATTGGAAGTTCGGAGAGGACAAGATGGTCATCCCTTACGGAATGGCTATCAGTGACCGGCGGGGCAAGGCCAGCATCAGCATCCAGCGCCACTTGCCCTACCTGAGCAGCATGGATACATCATGGATGACCACCAGCGCGCACCAGCGATTCTATAACAAGGTGGCCTGCGTGGATCGCCAGGTGGAGACCACGACACTGGACGCATTGATAAACATCTATGGGATTCCCAAGTTTATCAAGGTGGACGTGGAGGGCCACGAAGACACCGCGCTCAAGGGACTGAGTACGCCGGTGAACGGGCTTAATATGGAGTTTCACCAGGACTGGATCCCGAGAGAGGCCATCGCGCATGTAGACAGCCTGGCGGAGTACGAATGGAACTACTGCCTGAACAATGCGGGCCAGTTCGTGGCTCCGTTCTGGATGGATAGCAAGATGCTGCTGGAGTGGATGGTGCCCAGGCTCACGAAAGAGGGGCCGCTGTCATGGGGGGATTTGTATGCGCGGCGAGTGGACGCTGATTGACTTCTTAGCCGCCTGCCTAGCCACCTGGCGCATCGCGGCGGCGGTCTACTACGAGTACGGGCCGGGCGATGTATTCCGGGGACTTAGGGACTGGGCCGATGAGTATAGCCCGTTCTGGTCGAAGCAGCTCAATTGCTTCTGGTGCTGCACGCTCTGGGCGGCGCTCCTGGTGCTGCCGTTCTGGTTGTGGTTTCCGTGGCCGCTCTACCCGCTGGCCTTCAGCGGGGCGGCGGTTCTGTTGAGTTCAGGGGGCAGGATTCTCTGGAGGGAAATATCCGAGCATGGCTAGAGCTGATACGTTCACGCTGCTACCTCTGGACCACTACGCCCGGCTGATGGCGATCCACCCGGATGCCTTCAACCAGTGCATCAATCCCAACAATCCGTATCCCGGCGCCTGTGAGCGCGTTTGGATTCAATATAGCTGGATGGACCACAACACCGGGCGCATTGTGGGCCGTGAGGAATTGGCCCAGGCCATCTATACCGCAGAGGAGATGATCGCCTATGCCTGCGGCTTCTGGCCCGCGCCTATGTGGACCACGGCAGAGGAGCACCGCTGGCCCAGGCCGGCACGCGGCGCACAGACGCACTACCCGCCCATAGACGGCAAATGGGGCTACATCGTAGAAGGCGGCCAGCGGGCGCTCACCATGATTGATGAGGACGCGGCCATTGTCTACAGCGACGAGGATGGGGATGGGGTCTTGGACACGGCCACAATCAACATCACCGCTGCGCAGATGACCGCAGCCGGGGCGAGCCGGGCCGAGGTGGCCGTATTCTTTACCGATGAGACGGATGACGCCTGGATGATTCGCGATCTGTTTGTCGAGGAGGACGCGGCCACGGGCGACATCACCATAGTCGGCAGGCGGTCGCAGTTCGTGGATCCCAACCTCTGGGAAGTGGACGATGACATCAGCCTCGCGGTCAATGCCAACTTTGTGACCGTGGCTGATGTGTACCGGCGCTATAACGACCCGACGCAACCGGCGCAGGTGGTATGGCAGGGCAGCGCGACAACGGGCTGTGACACGGCGCTCTGTGCGGATACGTGCCAGACCGCGTGCCTCAACGTGGATGAGGAGAGGATCGGCGTGGTGCGCACCATTCCCGGCACCTATGCCAGCGGGTCATGGTCCCTGGCCCAGTTCCAGGTTGGGCGGCTACCGGATAAAGTTCGACTGTGGTACAGGCACGGGCTCGATCTGGTGGACCTGCGCAACCGGCTCCAGATCAGGCCGCCTACGGCGGAGGCGATTGTCCGGCTCGCCAACACCTATCTGGTGGCCGAGCCGTGTGGCTGCGACCAGACCCGGCACCGCTGGCAGCGAGACCGTGAGGAGCAGGACATCAATACCTATGATGCGGCGATGGCGATGTCGTGTTTTGGCAGCACCATGAAGGGCGCGATCTTTGCTTGGGGCGTGGTCAAGCGGCTCAGTCCATTGGCAACAGCAGGAGCGATGACATGATGAGTGATGCAGGAGCAATAGGCGGATAGCGTGAATCTGTCAGTGATTGTCCCGTGTAGCATGGCGCACCGCAAATACCTGAACGAGTGCATCAAGTCAGTGCAGTTCCAGAACTATCACGGCTACGAGATCGGCGTGATGACAGACACGGACGCGAAGGGCACACCCGCCATGCTCAACGAGGGGATTGCACTGGCCCAGGGTGAGTACATCACCGTGGTTCATGGCGATGACCTGATAGAGCCCTGGCACCTGGAGCTATTGATGGAACATGCCGATCCTGGCAAGTTCGTGTATGGGGATTTGCGCGTCTACGCCTACGGCCACAAGGGCGCGGTGATGGAGATGCCCGCCTGGGACTTTGACAAGGCCAAAACCAAGAACTTGGCACACGCGGCGATCTGTTTCCCGCGCCAGGCTTGGCTCGAATCTGGCGGCTACCCGGAGACGCTGACGGAGGGCCGCGAGGATTGGGCCATGACCCTGCGGCTGGCAGCGCATGGCTACCAGGGCCAGCACATCGAGGGTCCGGCCTCCTACCTGTACCGCAGGGAAGGCCAGGGCAGGAGCGACGGGAACCACGACCCGCAGACCAAGGCGCGGCTGTTTGACCAGCTTATGGCCGCGCTGCCGGAGGTGTATGGATGCCCGGTGCAGTAGTTGTCAAGGAGATTAAGCCGGAGCGGTTCAAGGATAAAGCCTTCCGCGATGCTATTATGAAGCAGGCGGATCGGTACGGTGATGAGCTCCTGCGCGACTTTGAGAAAACGACGGAGACCTGGGAACACGATGTGAAGTTTGAAAAGCTCGTGGACTACCGGCCACGGGGGCCGGAGGTCTTTGTAGGCACCGACGACGAGATTTACGGCTATGTGAACGATGGGACCAGGCCTCACCCGATCTTCCCTGTTCGGGCGCGGGCCTTGCGGTTCCAGTGGGGTGGTAAAGGGTCTTACAGGCCAAAGACTGCACCGAGGGTCATTGGCAGCAAGGCAGGAGGACCGACCGGGCCGATAGTACACCGGCCCTACGTCCAGCATCCTGGCACCGAGGCCCGTCACTTCGATGAGGAGATTGAGAAGCAGCACGGCCCCAAGTTCCGGCGGGCGATGGAGCGAGCCATGAGTGACGCCCGCAAGGCTTCGGGCCATGCGATCTAGGAGGTAGTAAAATGGCAGAACCCTTTACCCGTAGAAAATGGAGCCTTTGGGTGCAACCCGATGGCCCCAATACCACGATGCGCTATCTTGGCTGCCATGATGTGGACGATGTAGAAGCGCCGGGACAGAGCATCAATGAGATCATCCGCTGCCTGAAGTCTGATGGCTCCGGTTGGGAAGTGCGAGGGGCAACGTACAACCCGCCAGACCCGGTAACGACCACCGTTACCACGCTCATCGAGGAGGACGCTGACTGGTTGGAGCGCATCATCGAAAGCGGCAACTGCGAGTTTCCGTTCTACCTGAACGGCTCGCTGTGCCCGCCATTCGACGTGTTCGGCAACACGACCCGCAGCTTTCTCCTGGAACGGGCCAAGATCGGGACCGAGGGCTTGCAGGGCATGGCGGCCAGGGAAGAGGACACCACCTCGACCCAGAGCTTTGAGATCACGGCATGGCCGCCTCTGCTCAGGGCGCGGGCGATGACCCTGGGACGGCAGCAGATCGCGGAGTACAGCGCGGTCAATGACATCCACTTCATCAGCTCTGCGCTGTGCGCTTCGGACTGCAACACCGCGCTGCCCTCCTGCTCCTATGGCGTGGCCGTGGCTGACAGCCCGGCAGGCTCGCCGGCAGAGTTCGGCAACGTCTGGTATACGCAGGACGGCGGCACGACCTGGACCGTCTGCGCGGCGGATCCGTTCGCGGCAGGTGAGGACATCCTGAGCTGCGCCATCTTCCAGATTGACGCTACTACCTACCGGCTGCTGGTGGCCAGGGAAACCGACGGCGCGAACCCGATGGAAGTCGCCTACTCGGACGACTGGGGTGCCAACTGGACGCTGGTTGCAGTCGGCACGGTGAACAACCTCGGCGCCAACCGCGAAGGGGCGCTCTTCGTCCTGGACTCCTATCACATCTGGCTGTGCCTGGATAGCGGCTACATCTACTTCTCTGAGGACTTTGGCGTATCCTGGACGCGGCAGGCAGGCGGAGCCGGTGCGCCAACCAGCAACGACCTCAACGAGATCTGGTTCTCCGACGCTGAGAACGGGATGGCCGTGGGCGACAGTGACACGGTGCTTGTCAGCAGCGACGGCGGCGATACCTGGACGCTGGCCACGGCAACCGGCGGCGGGAACAACCTGCTCTGCTGTACCGAGAATGACGAGGGCGGCATCTGGTGGGCAGGCGACTCTGGCGGCGAGCTCTACTACTCCAACAACCACGGCACGACCTGGACACGGCGTGACTTCCCGGGCGATGAGGTGGGCGACCTGACCGATGTTGAGTTTGTCAACGATCTGGTGGGCTTCCTCACGCACGATAACGCAACGCCGGTGGGGTCTGTGTACCGCACACGCAACGGCGGCGCTGACTGGGAACTGATGACCGACGTCGCCAACAGTGGCCTCAACTCTGTGCATGGCTGCCATACCAATCAGGTTTTCGCGGCTGGGGAAGTGTACCAGCCCGGGCTTGGCGGGACAGCGGTCATCCTCCAGGGTGAGGACTAGGCAGCATCTAGCTAGCGGCGGGTGGGGCTGGGGAGATCTGCCCCGCCCTGGCCCTGCCTGTCGCTAGGGTAAAAGGGGGCAGCATGAAACAGTACACGACCGAGCGGGGGATCGAGATTGACATTATCCCGATCCCGTTGCTGCTGGACCAGATCCGCAACGCGCACCAACACCCGCCTGCACCGACCTACACCGAGCAGACCGCAAGCGGCGGCGAGCGCGAGGTAGAGATAACGGCGGAGGATATGGCCGCAGCCAAGCAGCACAACCCGGAGTGGTACAAGGAGCACGCCGAGGCCTGGGAATCCTACCAGGCAGAGCGGGAAGTTTCAGAGACCGCGCTCAATGAGAAGCTGCTTAACGCCGTGGCACTCAAGGCGGTGCGGGTGGAGATTCCTGACCTGTGGGATGGCGATTGGATCACAGAGCAGCAATTCCTGGGCCTGGAACCGCCAGAGAATCCGCTCCAGCGCCGTGTCCACTACGTCAAGACCGAGGTCATCGGGGGCACCAGGGATGTGATCCGCATCATGGCGCTGGCATCCGGCGCGGAGGTCAACGAGGAGGTGCTGGCGAGGGCCGAGAGCTCCTTTCGCGATTTCCTACAAGGGAACCTCGCTCTCGGACTTGCGGATCAAGCCGGGTCCGTGGCGGGCCAGCCAGCGGTTGACGCAGCTCCAGACGGCGGCTAGGTTCGGACTGGCACCGTCGCAGTTCTGGGCGCTTAGTGAAGATGACCAGGCGTATATGATGGCGCTGGTGGTAGCAGAGCGAGAGATGGCTGCCTGGGAATCGCAGGAAGCGGAGCGCGAGGCCAAGAGGAAGAGCAAACATGCCTGAACAGATAGGGCTCGAAGCCGTACTCGACATGCGTCAGTGGAACAAGGCCATGTCCAAGTACAACAGCGACATCGGCAACGCTACCAAGAGCACAAGTGGCTTTGGCACCAAGCTGCTGGGCTTTGGCGCAACGGCAGCCAAGGTCGCAGCGGGCGGCGTGGCTGCCCTGGGCGCGGGCATGGCCGCTGTGGCGACAACGGGCGTCAAGGCGGCGGCAGACTTCGAAAGCCAGATCGCCATCCTGAGTGTGGCCGCTGGCGAGGCCGATGCCTCTCTCCAAGACCTGAAAGACACGGCGCTCGCCGTGGGCGCGGATACTGCGCTGGTGGGCGTCTCTGCCAGCCAGGCCGCTGATGCCATGACCGGGCTGTACAAGGCGGGCCTGGATACCAATGACATCTTCGGGGATATGCAAGGCTATCTTGCCGGGACTACTGAATTGAGCGGTGCGCTCCGGGCGGCGGTGGACCTGCAAGCGGCGTCTGAGCTAGACCTGGCAGCGGCAAGCGATGCCGTGGCTGTGGCGATGGCGACCTTTGGCCTGGGCTCAGAGGATGCGGTCAGAATCAGCAACAGCTTTGTCCAGGCGGCGGATGCCTCGGTGGCCGAGGTGAGCGACCTGACTGCGGCACTCAAGAACATCGGCCCGGTTGCGGCTCAGTTCGGATTCAGCCTGGAGGATACCAACAATGCCCTGGCCATTCTCAGCACGCGGGGCATCTCAGGCTCAGAGGCAGGCACCGCGCTACGCTCCATGATGACCAACCTCCTGCGCCCGACCAAGAGCGTCAAGGATACGCTGGACGAGCTCAATGTAGAGCTCTACAATGCAGACGGGACTATGAAGTCCATGCCTGAGATTATCGAATCCCTGAGTAATGGCATGGCTGGACTGACAGAGGAGCAGCGCAACGTAGCCATCCAGACTCTTGCGGGCACCTACGGCATGAGGGCCATGAACACGCTACTCAATGAGGGCGTGGATGGCTGGTATGCGATGGCCGACGCGACGGGCAACGCAGGCACCGCGCAGGAGGTGGCCGCAGCCAGAACCAACACCTTCGAGGGCGCGATGGAAGCCCTCCAGGGCGTATTGGAAACGCTCAAGATCCAGATTGGCGACGCATTCTTGCCGGTGCTGACAGACCTGATCCGCAAGTTTGGCGACTTTGTGGCTGACAAGGGACCGGCCATCGCTGCGGTCTTTGGCAATATCGCGGAATGGATCGGCGTCAACCTGCCCATCGCGGTTGAATACCTGGCCCAGCTCTGGACCAATGCCCTATATCCCGCACTGGTAGACACGATGGCCTTTATCCAGGGAAGCGTGGTCCCGATTCTCAAGGAGGTCTGGGCATGGTTGGGCGAGAATCTGCCCAAGGCGCTCGCCTTTGTCAATGAGCACTGGGAAGCCTTCAGGGCGGCAATCATCGCCATCGGCGCGGTACTGGCAGCCCTGGCTATCGCGGCCACCATCGCCGCGATTGCTGCGGCGCTCTCCGCGCTACTCAACCCGGTGACGCTGGTCATCGCGGCCATCGGTCTACTCGCCGCAGCCTGGACGGAGGACTGGGGCGGCATCCGCACATTCCTAACTGACTTCTGGAAGAACACGCTTGAGCCTTTCGTCAAGGATGTGGTGCAGTGGTTCCAGGAGGATCTACCCGTCGCCATCCAGACGGTGGTTGAGGCATGGAATACCATCAGCGATGCGGTGAGCGGCGCTTTCGACACGGCCAAGCAGGCAGTACAGGATTTCGTGGATTCTGTCATCGGCTGGTTTGAGGGGCTCTTTGACAAGCTGGTGGGCAACTCGATTATCACCGACTTGGTGAGCACCATCATTAAGCTCTTTGGCGACCTGCCCAAGAAGATTATCGGGGCGCTGGCAGACCTGACCCTGGGCAGTATCATCAAGGCGCTGGAGAAGGGACTGGTGGGCGCTGTTGAGAAAGTCTCCAAGGTCTTTCTAGGCGAGATTGAGCAGTGGATTGAGCAGACCACCACCTGGATGGAATTGCTCATTGAGATCACAGAGGAGACGCTGCCCGACCTCCAAGCCATGTTCCAGGTCGTGAGCGAGTACATCCTCTTCCAACTTCAAGAGATGATTCGGGTTACAAACGAGTGGAAGCTGTTGCTAGAATACATAACCAATGTCACACTGCCTATGTTGCAGGCAGCCTTTATCACGATGGCCGCGGCTGTTATCGGGGCGCTCAATAGCATGATCAGCAAAACAAACGAATGGCGAAGGGCATTACAGAAGATCACAAACGAGACAATTCCCGCACTCAAAAGCGCCTGGAAGGATGCGATGGACGAGATGATAGGCAAGCTCCAGGAGTTAATTGACAAAATCCTGGGGGAAGGCGGCTTGCTTTCTGCTATCGAATCCGCAACCAATGCAGTAGATACAATGGCTACTGATATGGTAGAGGATATTCAGTCTGTCATTGATGCAGTTGATGAGCTGATCGGCTATCTTGAGAGTGCTTGGTACTGGAAGGACAAGGTTGAGTCGGGCGGCGTTCCAGAGATGGATGAGCTAGCTGCATCTGTCACGGGTGCAGCAGACGCAGCGGGGATTCTGGCACAGAATCTTGAGGTTGCTGGTCTTGCCCTATCTGGATTCTCGTTTCCACAAATGGCCATGCCTGCTATGGCGGGGGCTGGTGCTTCCACTGTCAACAACTTCGATCTACACTTTGGGCCAACCACCATCAACAGCGGGATGGATATGGCGCTATTCGAGGGCCGCGTCCGGCAGACGGTACGCGATGCCATGAGGGGGTCATAATGCCACTGGCGCATTGTAGCATAGGCACGGCCACAGACCGCATCAACCTACTGGATGAGACCGGGATCCACGTTGGCGAATGGACGCCCATCGCGGGCGGCGTGGATGCCAGCTTTTCCCAATCCAGCCTGGCCGACTACCGCCGTCTCCAGTATTTCCGGGAAGTGACCACGGAGGAGACGGTAGAGTTTACCGTCAAGAAGTCCAGCCAGGATGATGTAATCCGCGCCATGCAGGACTTGCGGCGGATGCTGCGGCTGGCGATGGACTACTGGGTGGAGAACTGGCAGAGTTCGCCGGTCTATCTGGCAGTACAGGCATCGTGCGAGTCCAACCGGCGCTATGCGGTCATCCACAGCGGCGCGGTGCCGGAGGACAACAATCCCTTCGGCCAGGTCTTTGTCCAGAAGGCGAACCGGGCGCTGATGACGCCCGTCCTGGTCCTGGAGCGTGGCCCGTGGCTGGAGACCGCGCCGGGGATCCCGACGTGTATCGAGGCCTGCGCACCGGAAAACTACTACTGCTGGCCCAGCTATCTGGAGTTCGGCGTCAGCGGCGACAATGTGAACTGCGGCAGTGATGCGAGCCTGGATGACCTGCCCATCGGTGCATCGAGCAACGGTTTTACGGTCGAGGCCTGGGTAAAGGCGGATGGGTGGGGATTGGGGTCTAGTGGGCCTGGTAATTATGGCCTGATTGTGACAAAGTACAATCCTCCGAATGGTTGGCAGTTCTATATTCAGGAAACATATGGGTTGTGCATCTATATTAGTCGTGCTACTACCCCTGCCATAGCGTATAGCGGGGTCGATGATTTTACTCCTGATGGTCTATGGCATCACGTAGCCATGATTTACCCATACCTGGGCCTCCCGCGTCTTTTCATTGACGGAACGGAAGTCAGCTCCTATCATACACAACAGGCAGGCGCGGGCGCCTATAATTCGGACGCCGCGCTCAACCTCATTATAGGCGACCGGCACGGCATCATCGGCGCCACCTGGGAAGGTGACATCGGCTGGGTTCACCTCTACGATGAGCCCGTCTGGCCATCGTTCGACCTGCGCTGCGAGCTGCCAGAGGTCAAGCGGGATAGCGTCGGCATCTGGATTACAGAAGGTACAGGGGCCACCACCTATAACCGCGCCAATCCTGGGACGGCAGACGGGACCATCACCGGTGCGGATTGGGCCTGCGACTGCGAGCAATCCTTTGGCCGCCAGTGCGGCGACCTCGAGCAGTGCTTCCCGGCCTACCTGACATTCGATGCGCTGACCAGCTACGTCAATGCTGGCGACTATGCGCTGATCCAAGACCTGCCTGCTGACGGGAACGATATGATTGCCGAGGCGTGGGTGCTGGCTGACAGCTATGGTGAGAACAGCCTCGGCATGATCTTCTGGAAGCGCAACTATCCCACGAATACGGATGGCTGGTTCTTTGGCGTGGATGGTGTCAATGGCGGCCTGTATGGCTACGTCAACGGCGGGCCGGGCGTGGACGGCATCGCCATCACGGGACCGCAGGAATGGACGCCTGATGGGGAATGGCATCACGTCGTTCTCGCCGTGGAGGACCAGGGCGCCAGTACCGCAGACCTAGATATTGCCGTGGATGGGGTATGGACAACGGCCTACTTCTCGCAGATCCAGAAAAATGGCAACTACGGGAACGACCAGACGCATAATCTCTACATCGGCAACCGGGCCAACAATGACCGCACCTGGGACGGCTACATCGGCTGGGCGCGGCTGTCGGACAATCTCCGCTACACGCCCGGCGTGAACTTCACGCCGCCAGAGCGCTGCACGTTGCCCGAGGTGGACGCCAACACGGCGGCGATCTGGATCTATGAGGGCCACGGCGACAAGACCTGGAACCTGGCCGGCGGAGACCCGGCGAGCATTGGCGACCCGAATATGTGGGAATGCGACTGCACCATCGAGGTAGACCAGTCCACCTCCTGCCTGGTGCAGCCCTACATCGTCAACGCGCTCAAGACGGCGGGCCTGACGCATGTCTATTTCGAGGACAACAGCGGGCCGAATTGGAGCATCAACCTACAGACCGCGAACCTGCCTCACCTGCTCCTGCCGCCTGTCCCTGCGGCCAATGATGCAGTTTATTTCGGTTGCGATGATACGCTTGTCAACTCCGGGCCGTTCTCCAATGTGGTATTCGACATCTCCACGGCCCAGACCGGCATCACGGCGGGTGTGTGGGAATATTATGATACGGTTCTTGCAGCCTGGACGGCGTTTGACGTGCAGGACAATACCAACGCTGACGGTCTGATGACCGGCGTAGCCTTCGACACGACGGATGTCAAGTCGGTACACTGGGACCAGGACATGGGGGGCGGCGACTGGAATCCAGAAGATTTGACTGTAGCGACTGGAGACCCAACCGCGCCCGTTGTGACGGCCTGGTGGGTGCGCTATCGCGTGACCGCTGTCGGCACGCCAACACCACCCTGGCAGCAGAATCGCCACGTCTATACGATCTCCTGGCCCTACATCGAGATCCAGGATGAGGACGTGCCGGGCGACATCGCCGCCTCGCTGATGCTCCAGATGTATAACGAGTCGGACCATGACGGCGGCGTGTATGACCCGAACCTCTACACCAGCCGGGTCATTACAGGTCTGCGCAGTCTGAGCCGTGGTGAAGACTTTGTGGCTTACCTCAATGCAGCAGACGAGCAGAATCCGCCCTTTATCACCTGCGAGGTCAACGCTGCGGCGGGTGCAAGTTTTACCTTACGCTATATCTATCCCACGGGCCGCAACGTCTACGCTAATCCGTGCCCAACCAACTGGGTCTGCCGCTGGACCATTGACGCGGCGTATACCTGGCAATTTTTCGGTGAGTACCGCGCCTTCCTGCGCATGGAGCAAGACCTGGGCACCGAGGGCGATATCCTGCTATCACTCGGGATGCTCTACGGCGGCAGCGGCAGCACGTTCGCGATGACCGAGTATATCCCGACGCCTCAGCTTGACCTGTTTACCCTGATTGATTTCGGGCGCCTGGTTGTGCCACCTACAGACTTGGTGAAACTCAGCGAGAACGCAGAGATCGTCTTCTATGTCTTTGCCCAAAACACGTTGGGCGTTGCAGACATCAGTATTTGTGACCTGATCCTGATTCCGGTGGATGAGTGGGCCGGGGATTTCACCGGCATCCCGGGCACCTACGAGCCGCTGTCTAGCGACCGCTCAATGGCCGAGCTGGAGTGGGGCGGCAAGGGCAGATACTTCTACATGGACAGCATCGAGCATCCGCGCTATGACCTGCGGGCCATGTCCAAGCTCAGGACTACAGACAACTTCGCAGGCCTGGCGCAGACCATCGCCAACCGGCCCGCCATCCTCCAGGAGAACGCAGACCAACGGCTCTGGTTCCTGACGGAGAGGCACGCCGGAACCAAAGTGGCCCATGCTGCTATGGGCCACAGCCTCAATGTCTATCGCCAGTCTCACTATCTCAGCATGAGAGGCAACAGGTGAAGCCGCCAATTATCGCCGTCAGCGTCTGGGACCGCCTGAGCCGGTCAGATTTCCAATTCTATCGGCGCGTCGTGCCGGACACCTACACGCACACGATTACAGCCTTCGGCGGCTATGACACGGCGCAGATGACGCTATCCACCACGCGCACGCAGGCGGAGAACTGGCTAGAAGATGGGCTCGGGCGCCACATCGAAGTGTACGCCTCGGCGCTGGATGTAGTCTGGGAAGGGTTCATCGACCAGATCCGCGTCAATGTCGCACCGCTGACGGTCACGCTTGGCCCGCTCCTGGACGCCTGTAATCGGGCCTATGTGATGTACTCGCCGCTGGTCGCAGGGGCGGCAGGCGCGGCAAGCGGCGGCCAATCCATCACTGCCAACGCGGATGATTCTGACAGCCAGAACCACTACGGGATCCTGCCCAAGGTCATCAGCGCCGGCACGGTGACAGATACAGAGGCAGAATACATCCGCGACGTATACCTCGCCAACAATGCCTGGCCCAAGGCAACGGAGAGCTTTACCAGCCAGGCAGACCGAGCCGTTACGGTGACACTGGACTGCAAAGGATATTACCACTGGCTCAACTACCCGTATACAGCGGCGGCGGGTGCGACCATCAATGCCAGCCTCAAGATCGCCAACGTCCTGGCTGCCGGGCCCAACGTCTCCTGGCTGGCCTTCGGTCCTGACGATTTCCAGGACAACACGCTCCAGGTGCTGCCGCTGGAGGACCAGTACCGGCCCGCGCTGACAGTTATCAACGATGTGGTAAGCCGGGGCGATGCGTTCAATGACCGCTGGCTGTTCATGATCCTGGACAATCTCGGGATCTACTACTATCCCGCGCCCACGGACATCGAGTACCAAGCCTATATCCAGGACCGAGGCCTCGTGCTGCAATCGCCCTCACAGGCCACGATCCAGCCCTGGCGGATGCTGCCCGGGCGCTGGCTCTCTTTCGTCGATTTCATGGTGGGGCGCCGCGTGCCGGACACAGCCACCAACGCAGACCCGCGCCTGATGTTCGTGGAGAAAGTAACATACCGGGCACCGTTCGGCTTGCAGCTCCAGGGCGGCAACACCGATGAGATCTATCAGGTATTGGCCCGGTACGGGATGGGGGCGATGTAATGGCACAGATCCGCAACGCAGAACTGGTTGACAATTTGCGGCCTGACTTCCAGCACCGGGGCGAGGCCAACTTTGCCTGGAAGTCTGCCTGCTCCGCATTCATGGCGCTGCCGGGCTTGCGGGGCTTCTGGCCGCTGGGCACCTTTGACAGCGCGGCGGATGCCTACGACCAGAGCGGCCACGGGCATACGCTCACCTACAACGGCAACCCGACCTATAACGCCTACGACCTGGCGCCGTATATCGACCTAGACGGGACGGGTGATTACCTGGAGCGGCTGGACGAGGCAGACCTGGACATCATCGGGAATGAGGCCTACGTGGCGGCGGCCATCCAAGGATTAACGCTGGGCGGCTGGTTCTGGCGAGACCAGGACCGGGCCCAGGGGCTCATCGGCAAGGCGATGGCAGGCGGCGGCGTGTTTGCCTACAATTTGCAGAACTCCGTAGCCCTCGCCAACCAGATCCGGTTCGAGATCTGGGACGGCGGCGGCGTGAATAGACCTGTCAACGCCATCAGCGCTGGGACGTTGCGCTGGGAGTTTCTCTGCGGGCGCTTCGACCCGAATAACAACCTGATCAGCGTGTTCATAGATGGCGTGGAGACGCAGGCCGCTATCCCGGCGGCCACGATCATCCGGAACACGGGCGCATCACTCGCCATCGGGAACGCAGGCGGCAACGTGCTCGATGGCCGGGCGTCCATGTGCTTTCTGTGTGCGGCGGCTCTGCCCGATGTGACCATATTTTCTCTGTACGAGCAGACGAGGAGGCTTTACTATGTCTGAGGAAACTGGCCTGATTACCACCTGGCGGCATGACAGCAGCGTCGGGGGCACCGTCTGGATGGAGGCGGAGGGCGACCGGATCAAGGTCTGGCATGAGACCCAGCCCATGCAGGCAGGTACGATTGTAGACACGTTGCGCAACGCGGCATGGAGCGAGATGCGGGTTCCCTATAATCCTGAGGCGGCGCTGGCCCGGTACGCGAAAGCCCACGGCCTGGGCGCTCCGCTGACGTGCGAGTTTGACTTCAGCTTTGACGGCATGCTGTACCGTGCGCAGGGCTTCGCGATGGGCATTGTCTATGCGGAGCTTGGGCAGTGGGGGGATGTGCATTCCGTGCTGTGGTGAGTGTGGCTTTTGGTTCGCACAAGATACATTGTCGAATCCGTAATCTGCATCATAGAAACACCGTAGAATCAGGACGCAAAAAAAGCCCGAGGCCGTTAAGCCTCGGGCTTGCGCTAGGACAATTCATACCGATGGCCGCATGTTGCGCAAGTGACATGAGTAAAATCCTCTTCCCAGTACAAGAAATCAACCCGATCCTCGTCGCATTTCTCGCAGCGGCTGTCCCATGCCACGCGCTCATATTCGATTGTAGGTTCTACCAGATCAGCCCTCAATGCCTCTTCCATCATCCTCTCCTCTCTGCCCCGCGTCGAGCAGGGCGGTGGTACGTTCTCGGGTCGTGAGCGTCGCTAGAATCTGCTCGTACTCCTCATCGGTTGCCTGGATTCTCAGCAGGCGGTTGCCCGGTCCTGTGGGGCGGCCAGCCCCCTCACGCTTGCCGCCCCAGCTCATCGTTTGCTCATTCATGTTAGCTCACAACCGCACTGACTACCACGTAGTCCTGAATCCGCTTGGTTGTGAATTGGCTCTTTGAGTAGCCAGCTTGCCGCAGGGCGGTTATGACTTCGAGCGTTGCGACCGGGCGATGTAGGCATACCCTCGTATCACCGTTCATGTTTTCGACTGCCTCAAAACCAGCACCTTTCAAGTCTCTCAGAATCATCGCGTTTGCTGTCTGCCTGTAGTTCACTTCGCTCCTCCTTCTCTAGTCTTGAATACAGTATACCATATTCTACTAGGTTTGTCAATAGAACAGGCATTCTTTCGCCTACCAAAAACTGTATAAAATCGTTTGAAACGTTGCGAGTTTTCGGAATCTGCCATGACAAACGCCCTGGGTGCCAAGCCCAGGGCGCTGTTGGTTCACCTCACATGAACCGATATACGATATGGTGGATTGCCTCTCACGATTTGGCCGACCCTCCTCTCTCTTGGACCAGACCTAAGCGGTAGTGGGGAACCTCCTTTCTGGCCGTGTCGGCCTGTGATTACTCAACGGCGATTATCGCCGCTGGTTTCTACCTCCTCGCCACCAGCGCCAGGCCCAATGCCAGCGCCAGCAGCACAGCGGCCACCAGCCCGACGTGGACTAGGCGCAGATCCAGCCGGCTGATGGCGAACGCGAACAGCACCGCCACCATCGCGACGACGAGAAACGATTGTAGCGTGCGGCGGTGGTTATTCATCCTCGTTCCCCCACTCCCCCGCCCCAGGCGCGGGACTGTCGAGCAGACCCCCCGTTGCTTGCGCGCGCGTGTTCGTGTGGCGCCCAAACTCACCAAGCCATTGAGCCATTTTGCGTTTGCCTTCGGGCAGCGGTGCGATGCCGGATGGGTGATGGTCTGGATTGTTCCACGCCCACCAGCCCCT
>Ga0180437_10001141_pt1 | contig 46330 bp, 36 predicted proteins | sample SS_ome_4_FD_132410 | JGI IMG/M metagenome (GOLD analysis project Ga0180437, IMG submission 132410) | Hypersaline lake sediment archaeal communities from the Salton Sea, California, USA - SS_3_D_1 metaG | ecosystem: Environmental > Aquatic > Non-marine Saline and Alkaline > Hypersaline >... | reverse complement strand
CGCTGACCAAACAACGTCCGCGGTGGGGTAGCGCGTGGGCCGCTTTGGGGTAGCTAGAAGACCAGACGGTAGACCAGCCTTGCCAAACGCCTAACCGCGCGGCGTCGATCGCGAGAAAGCCCGGCAAAACGCGGTCCACCCGCACCGCGAACCCCAGCGGGGGTCGATAGAAATATCCGCCACAGGCTCACGCGGCGAAACCGTCTCAGGCTATACGACCGGAGCGACCTGCTCCCACATGACGCCCTGACCGGTCCCATCGCCCTTGAAACGAATCAGACGGCTTTTCTGCGAGCGATTGAGATTCTTGATCGTATCGTGCAGTCGCCGCTTGGCGTCGATCGTCGGATGGGGCGACAGCGGATCGTCGATCCGGGGCGGCCAACCTTCCTCCTCGAAGGCCATCAGAATCCGCTCTTGATTCGTCGATGGCAGACGAAACTGCTTGATCAGACATTCCTCGATCCGCAGCTCCCGTCGCTGGCTGTCCCAAGTCGGTTGGATGGTCTCCGAGCTCAATTCCGTTTGACGTGATATTGGCAGTAGATGGGCCACGGCTTCATCACCGAGAGCGACGCGCCGCAGCTGACCGTCTCCCAGGGTTTCGATATCGACGCCATCTCCGGCGAGTCCCGGCGAGAGCTTACCGGCCAGTGGTTCGCGACCCACCACACAGCGGCCGACAGCCAGACCGAGCGGCGTTAGCGCGAAGCAAGATCGATTGGAGAACTTCAACTTACTGCAAGGTTGAAAGGTACGGACATCGCCCTTGCAGGCGGTCGTCTCTTCGCGATGCTCGACATAGCCGCTGCAGGCCAGCCAACGAAGATCGTTCACCGTCAGCCCAGCCACACAGAGGTGCTGAACTTCCACTGCAAACTCCCAGTGGTCTTCGTTCAGCGATTCCGCATAGTCATGGGCTTGAAGCAGCAGCGGGAAACTGAGCTTCACCTGCGAAGGAATTTCTTCGTCACTCCCTTCGCCGGAAGCCACCTGATCGGTAGGTGCCGCCACGGGTGTTCCCGAGGAGAAATGGCGATCGCGTAGATGTTTATCTGGCAGCATAGAAATCTTGACGACTCCAACTTTCACATTCCGTCTGGAACTCCGCCCGTCCAAAACTCCGCAGTGACTTCCTCGCGAGGTCGCGCCCCAGGCCAATTTCCCGCAGGTAAGGCAGGAGAATGGGGCTCTATTTGAGAATCCCTAACTGAGAGGTCACAACAATGGAAAACGAATCATGAATCCCCCACACGGAGTACTTCAACTCACTCCACAAAGCGGGCCTTTCAAGGTTAGCTCAAGGCACCCTTTGAGAGTCTTACGCCCAGTTTCCTAGGTCAACTTAGAGGCCCTTAATCTGCGATGAGTATAACTCGCAGGGTATCTGCGTAACATACGCAATTTGACGTTTTTCCTAATTTAATATCCTTGTCGACTTATGCATTTGGAGTTGGTCTACAAAATCGCATCGGTGAGTCCCTCCGTGGCCATCTTTGCAGACCGAAAGACGTTTCCTAAGCCGTTAAATAAAAGCACTTTAGAAACCGTCTCATCAGATCTCTTCGCGGATCTGCAGAGAGCCGCCGGTCCGAGTCACCTGGATCGGAGACGCCGAGCCCTAAGTTGGCGTCCCCTGCAACATCCGCCAACCGATTCGTGAGATTGACAACGCACTGCGCTTCGAACCCAATAAGCCATCGAAATGGTGGCTATTCTGGCGAGAGCCCTGCTCGGCTGACGACCCTCGGGCTCCCCGCCGACAGGGACTCTATTCTTCGTACTGATCCAGAAACACGAAACCGGCCTGCCCGCCTTGATCGACGAAGTCGATTTGATACCCGCGGGTTCGGGGGACGGAACGTTGCGGGACCACGATGGTCAGCTTGCCTTGCTGCCGCTTTTGCTGCGTATCGGAGTCAAAGTCATCGGCATCGATGAATTCGATATTCCATCCACCATCCGTCAGGTCGGCCATCAGGAACGTGGTGGCCGGGTCGAGCGACTGGCTCTCGATAATCGCCTCGACTTGATTCAGGGCGGCCGGAGTGAGATCGATGATCGGCAGCTCGGCGACCGCGATCGCACGACGCTTTAGATAGTCTCGCGTCGCCTGCTGATACACCTGGTTGGCGCGTTCGTTGGTTATCGAAATCTGGCAGACCTCATCCCGATCCGCCAAGATCTCTTTCGCCAGGAACTTAGTAAGCGGTGCGAGGATATTGAAATGGTCCGCCCCTTCGATAATGCAGGCGGTAAACGGGGCCCCTGCCCTCTTCCCTTTCGCCTCCATTCTCCTGGCATCGCGACAATAGTTAGAAGCCTCGCCTTCAAAGTAGAACGTCGGCGACTCGATCGCGTTGACAAAATGAATCGCTGACCGCAGTCGAACTTCCTGCTTCGATTCCGGGTCGAACGGCGTATTTCCATACCCACCGTTGGCCAGGACGACCTCCATGTCCGGCGCCCCGCCGAAGGAGAACACGGCTCGAAACTGGTGGCTGGCCGTGGCTGCCAGCAGCGCCAAGGTCCCACCCGTGCTATGTCCGGCCAGGTAGATTCGTTCCGGGTCGACATACGGCAGTCCGGCCAGATACTCGCGAGCGGCCAACAGATCGTCGATTTCTCCAAAGAACAACTCAAACGATCCGTCATTGTCGTTTTCGCCCCTCCAAGATGGCAGCATCATCACGATGCCGGCTTCACGAAAGGCGCTGGCCGTCTGGTCATCCTGCGGACTCGCCTCTTCCCAAAACCAGCTGCCGATACCGCCGAAACCGCCGTGAGCCCACAGGACCGCCGGGTGCCGCTCACCATCCTCAGGATCGGGCGAAACGTAAGCCGCCAACTTTCCAGCCGGCGACCGGTATTGGACGAGTCGCAGGTTCGCGCTCGCCGGCGGCACCGGCGCCTCGTCATCCGCTTCATAGCTACTGGGAATCAGCTCCGTCGTGAAACCTTTGCGAGCGGTGAGCAAGCTCTGAGTCTTCGGTTTCTCTTTCGACGCGACCTGCGTGGCCGCCTGCTCCTCGTCAGATCGACTCGCCGGACGGGCTGCTGCCGCGGCTTGCTCTTCAAGTTCTCGCTCGGCCGCAGCGATTGCCTGAACCGCATTCTGCTGAGGAGCCTCTCCCCGACCGCAGCCCGCGAAAGCCAACATTAACAGGCAGGGTGTGACCAGCGCTAATTGGCGCGCAGGAAAGAGAAGAGAGACCGAAAACAGCTTCAAGAAGTTCAGGTCCATAAGAAGTTTCACCTTGGCAATTGGTCCGCTTTCGGTTGAGAGACAACGGCCTCCGTTCGCCGCGCTCGCTCGAATCCCTCCGCCACGCTGGCTCTTGGCACGAAGACGCCTTCAGGTTACGCGATCGGCAAGTCAAGTCAACGCATAGACCGGTTTTGACTTGGCAACGCCAAACTTTTTTTGAAACTTGAATTGACGAGGCACTTCGGATAGGTTGCGGCATGGCGATGAAACCTACTTGTTAAATGCCATACAAGAGCCGGCCCAGACGCTTCACAACGCGGCGTTGCGGAAAGTTAGCTGGGCGGCCTGTTCGTTTCGCTGCCACGACAAGAACCCAATGGCTCACCGCTGCCTCGTGCTCCTCAATCTCTTCCAAACATGTCGTACATCGCCATGGCCTGAACAAGACTCAGACAACCAACCAACATTCCATCAACATCGACAGAACATCCAGGAAACATCGCACGAACAACCGCCGCACAGATCCACAGAGGCCGCTAACAAATCGCCTCACCTCCGGCCCTAAACCTCAACCACCATCTGACACCATGCAACGTAAAACCTGCCTTCTCCTGACTCTCTTCACGACGACTCTTCTCTTGGCCGCGGAGCCCCAGGCCCGGGCTGACGAGCCGGCGGGCAAGCAAACGGCCCGGCCCAACATCCTCTTTATCATGAGCGATGACCACGCCTATCAGGCGATGAGCTGCTACGGGAGCAATCGCAACCAGACGCCCAATATCGACCGGCTGGCCAACGAAGGCATGCGATTCGACCGCTGCTTCGTCACCAACTCCATCTGCGGGCCAGCGCGGGCCGTGATCCTCACCGGCAAGTACAGTCACCTGAACGGCTTTCGTCGCAACGGCAATCAATTCAATCCCGACCAGCAGACGGTGGCCAAGCTGCTCCAAAGAGCCGGTTACCAGACGGCCGTTATCGGAAAATGGCATCTCGGCACCACGCCTACCGGATTCGACTACTGGCATGTGCTGCAAGGCCAGGGCCCTTACTACAACCCTTGGATGCACACCACCGACGGCGAGGTGCATCACACCGGCTACACGACCGATATCATCACCGACCAGACTCTCAAGTGGCTGCAGGAGAAACGGGACGACAGCAAACCCTTCTTCCTGATGTACCAACACAAGGCGCCGCATCGCAATTGGCAACCCAACCCCAAGCACATGCGAAAGTACGACGACGTCGAGATCCCCGAGCCGGAGACTTTCTGGGACGACTACGAGGGTCGCACCGCGCCCGCCCGTGAACAGGAAATGACAGTGGCCACGCACCTCAGCCCCTCGGACTTGAAATTCCTCATTCCAGGGCATCTCACGAAGGAACAGGAGCAGGCATTCATCAAGGCGTATCGCGAAAAGAACGATGCCTTTCGCGAAGCCAAGCTAACCGGCAAGGAACGGACCCGCTGGCAATATCAACGCTATGTGAAAGACTATCTCCGCTGTATCGACTCGGTGGACGAAAACGTGGGACGGGTACTCGACTACCTGGACGCCTCGGGACTGTCCAAGAATACGATTGTCATCTACACCTCCGACCAAGGATGGTACCTGGGTGAACATGGCTGGTACGACAAACGCTGGATGTATGAAGAGAGCTTCCGCACTCCGCTCCTGGTCCGCTGGCCCGGTCACATCGAGCCAGGCAGTGTCACCAACGCCATGGCGCTGAACCTCGACTTTGCCGAGACCTTCTTGGAGATAGCGGGCGAGAAGGTCCCCAGCGACATGCAAGGGACCAGCTTGATTCCCATTCTGAAAGGCAAACAGCCGGAGGACTGGCGGAAGAGTGTCTACTATCGCTACTACGAATACCCCTCGGTGCACATGGTGCGCCAGCATCATGGGGTGCGCACCGAGCGTTACAAGCTGATCCGCTTCAAGACACGCGACAACCAGGTTCAAGACGGTCCCGAGGCCTGGGAACTATTCGACCTTGAAAAGGACCCACACGAGCTGCGTAGTGTCTACGGAGACCCGGACTACGACACGATCGCCGCCGACCTCAAACAGGAACTGGCGCGACTCCGCGAGCAATACCTGGACAAAGAACCGTAAACCACACTCCGCAAGCACTTCAATCGAGCGAGATGCCAATCAACACCGAGAAAGGCTCAGCCGCGCTACGGCCACTTCGGAGGCCGCTTCTCCAGGAAGGCGGAGATACCTTCCTGGGCGGCGGGCATGGCGGCATTCTTGGCAATCAAACCCGTCGACAACCGATAGGCCTCGGCCTCGCCCAGCTGAAGCTGCTCGTAGAAAGCTCGTTTGCCCAGGGCAATGACCTCACCGCTGGTGGACAGAATCTTCGCCACCAACTCATTCACCGTTGCGTCCAACGCATCCGCCGGCACGACGCGATTGACCAGCCCCAACTCATAAGCACGCGATGCCGAAATGGCATCGCCGGTAAGCAACATCTCCAATGCCGGCTTGGCGGGAATCGCCCGCACGAGCGGCACCATCGGAGTGGCACAGAACAGACCGATCTTGACTCCGGGAGCGGCAAACGACGCCGACTCGGCGGCCACGACCAGATCGCAAGCCGCCACCAATTGGCACCCGGCCGCGGTCGCCAACCCGTGAACCCGCGCGATCACCGGCACGGGCAACTCGCGCAGCTGCTGCATGACGCGGCTGCAACGCGCGAACAAAGCGTGATACGCGGCCTCTTCCCGACCCCGCATTTCCGAGAGATCGTGCCCGGAAGAAAACACCGGGCCGGCGGCAGCGATCACCACAACCCTCACCGTACCCTCACCGGCGACATTCGCCAGCGCCGCTTCCAATTCCGCCAGCAGCGACTCACTCAGCGCATTGCGCCGCGTGGGACGATTCAAAGTCAACCGAGCGACGTGGCCGGAGACCTCGACAAGCAACCCGGGCTCCGGGGCCGCGTGGTCAATCGCCGGTTGCTCGATACTGGTCACGTAGGTCTACACCCAGATATCGGAGGAGCAATCGCCACCCGGGAAACGCATCTCATGCGCGCGAGCAGGACCCAGAGGCTCCTTGCCAAAGTCGACCATGAAGTCTTCATTCAACGTCATGCCGCCCTTCTCCGAGTCGCAATCAATCATGATCATGTAGGAGCCTTCCTTGGCAATCTCCGGATAGAACTGATTGTCCCACTTGCTGAGCAGCGAGTTGGTGGCGTAGAGCCGCTTGCCATCGAGGCTAAGCTGCAACATCTGCGGACCGCCGGTGAGTTTCTTCCCCTTGACCGTGGGGCCATCGACACCGACGCCCCCACACTTGATGTTACCCGCCAACCGCGGCTTACTGGGATCGGTAATGTCGTATTGGTGAATCTCTCCCTTCAGCCAATTGGAGAGATAGAGGTACTTGTCATTCATCGAGATCAGGATATCGGTGATCAGAGCGGGCAACTCGCCGGACGGTTCGACCTGCAAGATCTTTTCCTTGCCCCACTTGTCCTGCCCTTCTGGTTTGTGCCAGTGCCAGACGGCGCTGGAAAGCGCGGCGCCGACAAAACCGTGCGTGCTGTCAGGGTCGTGGTGAAAACGAACCTCCAAGGGAATGAGCCCGTTCTCACCCAAGTCATGGGTGTCGACGATCTTCCTTTCATTCCAATCCCAGAAGATAAGTCGCTTACCGTACTTGCCCGCCTCGACGTCCTTGGGATCGAATCCCGATTGGAAGGTGTTGGGCGTGGCCCACTCGCTACTGACCATCAGGTTGTGGCGTGGCTGATACCAGAAATCGTAGTTATAGGTCATCTCCTTCGACCCATCCTCGTCTTCCCAGCGACCCTTGATATTGAAGTCCTCATCGAGCAGCAGAAAGCCGCCTGGGCCGTCTCCCTTGGCATCGCCCAACATCGAGAACATCACTTCTCCCGAGGCCAGGCAATGGGTGGTGTGTGGCGAGGAGAGGTTGGTCTTCTCCTTGATCTCTTCCGGCTCGATCGTCTTGTAGAGCTTTGGGTTGTTTCGATCGGCGAGATCGATGATGTAGATTCGCGAAGAGACCAGACCGGTCAGGACAGCGAATCGGCGTTCCTTATCGGCCTTGCCATGGCAGCTGCTGCAGGCGTTCCAGCCGAAGTGATGCAGCTCGTCCCCTTTGTGGGTCATCGGCAGCCGGTTGACGACCTGCGAATAGGTTTCCGACTCGGGATCGACATCGACGGTGGCAAAATAGTCCGGCTCGTCAATGTCCGTGCCGGTGTAGATGCCCACCGTGTAGAGCATCGTCTCGCGTGGCGACTTGATCGCGTCGGCCGGTGTGGCGTAGCCGGGCCCCATATTGGTGCCGCCGCCGTTGCTCTCGGTCGAGGCGGTCTCCGAGTTGCAACCCGAGCTAGCCAATACACCCGGCACCAAAGTCGACGCGGCTGCTGTGGACAAGAAATCTCGACGTTTCATGGCTATTTACTCCCTCATTGCTCGGATTACGACTCTCGCGGAAAAGACCGCCTGGCGCACATTCTATCCCAACCGCTCGTCAATTCCAGGCGGCCAAGGCAAATTTTCCGACAATCCACGCCGCATACGACCTTGTCACTCCGTTACTGCTCCGACGGCTTGAGACTCCAAGCGAATGGTCACGTTCTTAAACGCCGGTGTACGCGACGAAGGATCGACGGTGCGCGGCACCAGCACATTCGCTTCAGGGAAATACATCAAGGCGTTGCCCGGGCGAATCTCGGGGAACTCGCGAAGGAGAATATCATCCAGGCGACCGGTGTCACTGCAAACGGCAACCCGTTGCTCTGCCTGCAAACCAAGCCGGGCAATGTCGCTGGGGTGGAGCAGAATGATGTCGCGACGATCTTGGCCTCGATAACGATCGTACTCCTCGTAGACGACCGTATTGAATTGCCCTTCACTGCGCACCGTCATCAAACGCAGTGTACCGTCGCCACTCTCGCCATCCACCAGATCCGGCAATTCATGCACATGCAGCTTGGCTTTCCCATCCGCCGTGGCAAAATTCGGAGCATGGAACGTGCGGCCGCCAATCTGGAACTCCTCCTTGGTCTGGTCAATCTTGGCGAGCTTCTCAAAGCCAGGCACGATGGCGGCAATCACTTCTCGGATTCGACTCGTATCGCGCATCTGCTCCCAGTCGACCGGCGTTTGCCGATCTGTCTGCGAAAGTTGCGTGCCTTCGTCACTTGTGCTTCCAAAGAGATCCGCTCCGATCGAAGCGATCACTTCAACTTCGCTCTTGGGGCCTTGATAACGAGCTGGCCCGCCGTCACTCAGCCGTACATAGTTGAACATCGACTCCTGGGTCGTCGCCTGCGGCTCTTCATCGCGCGCCAGCACAGGCAAGATCAACGTCCGCTCCGCCAGCCCGTGGGCATGCCCGGTGTTGAGTGTGGTATTGAGGTAGACCAACGTCTTCAGCTTGCCCAAGGCCCGGGCGGCATACTGGGCATCGGGATTCGAGCCATAGAGATTTCCACCCAAGCAGAACCCCAGCTTCAACTGCTGCGAATCCGCTCGGTCCATACAGCCGAGCGTGTCGAGTCCGGCGGAGGTTGGCAGCTGAGCCCCGAAGTAATTCTCCAGCCGATTGAAGACGGCGTCCTTCAACTTGGGCGTTACGCCAACCGATCCGATTCCCTGCACGTTCGAATGTCCGCGGATCGGCAGCAGACCCGCGTGTGGCCGACCAACCATGCCTCGCATCAAGGCCAGATTGCCAATCGCTTGCACGTTCTCAACTCCGTTGACGTGATGCGTAATGCCCATCGTCCAGGCAAACACGACATTGTTTGCCGCGGCGTAAGTATCGGCCATCTCATCGATGACGGACTTTTCCACACCGCTCTTCGCGACGATCTCCTGCCAGTCAACACCGCGCAAGCAGGAACGAAGTGCCGACCAACCGTGACAATGCTCTTCCAACATAATGCGATCGATCGCGCCCAACTCTTCGATACGCTTGGCGACCCCCGTCAACAACGCCAGATCGCCGCCGATATGTGGCTGCACATACTGAGTGGCGATTTTGGTACCGAAGAACAGGCTCCAGACGTCACTCGGCACACTGAAATTGACAAGCCCTGTTTCAACCACGGGATTGACGACGATCACCTTGCCGCCGCGACGACGGACCTGTTTCAAGACGGTCATCATCCGCGGATGATTGCTGGCCGGATTGCCCCCAATCAAGAAGACAAGATCGGCGTGGGCCACGTCGTCCAGGACGAGGGTTGCCGTACCACTGCCCGTCACACTGGTGAGACCAACGCCGCTCGCCTGATGGCAATAGTAACTGCAGTTATTGACGTTATTGGTACCGTAGAGCCGCGCCAGCAGCTGCAGCAGGAATCCCGCCTCATTGCTACTGCGACCACTGAAGTACCAAAACGTCTCGTCCGGGTCGAGGCTCTTGAGCTCATCAACAACCAGCCTCAGTGCATCTTTCCACTCGATCGGTCGGTAATAGTCGTGCCCGCGCTCGTAGAGCACGGGCTGCGTCAGCCGTCCACTCGTCTCCAACTCCCGCGGCGAGAACTTTTGCAACTGCTGGATGGAATAGGTCTGAAAAAAATCAGGGCGAATGGCGCCCTGCATATCGGCCGCCATGGCCTGCATGGCCTTAACGCAGACCTCGGGGAAATGGCCCCGCTCGTTGACCATTCCCCCTCGCTGGCCTCCCATGCCCACGGCGCATGTTTTGCAGGCATTCTTACTCCGCAGGGCCTTGTAGAACTTCCACAGACCTCCCGCCTCGCGCGCTTTGCGAAACGAGTAGCGAAGCGACCCCCAACCTCCACCGGTCTTGGCATTTCTCATCAATCGCCCTTACTCCAATCACTCTCAATTTCTCTAATCGAGCGAGACGGTCACTGTCTTATCCTCGAGATAATTGTCCAAGGCCTTCAAACCCAGTTCACGGCCGATTCCCGACATTTTGAAACCGCCAAACGGGGCGGCGGTGTCCAGGACGTCGTAGCAATTGATCCACACCGTGCCGGCGCGTATCTTCGCCGCCAATCGATGCGCCTTGCCGATATCTCGGGTCCACACGGCGGCGGCCAGCCCGTACATCGTGTTGTTGGCTCGCGCCACAATCTCGTCGACATCTTGAAACTTCAACACGCTCAATACCGGGCCAAAAATCTCGTCCTGGGCGATGGCCATGTCGTCCTGAACATCGGCGAAGAGTGTTGGCTCGACAAAGTAGCCGCGGCTACCGACACGTTGCCCACCGGTGAGGCACGCCGCGCCAGCATCCTTCCCCAGCTCGATGTATTTCATCACCTTGTCGAATTGGGCCTGGTCGACCTGCGGCCCCTGTTTCGTCGATTCATCAAACGGGTCGCCCACCTTTCGGCTCTGGTTCAACTCGATCAGTCTTTCCACGAACGGCTCGTGGACCGACTCCTCGACAAACAATCGGCTGCCCGCGCAACAGCACTGTCCCTGATTGAGGTACAGCCCCAAGTGGGCGCCCGCGGCCGCCGCATCGAGATCGGCATCGGCGAAGACAATATTGGGGCTTTTGCCACCCAGCTCAAACGTCAATCGCTTCATCGTATTGGCCGCTTCTCGCTGAATCATCTGCGCCGTGGTATGTTCTCCCGTAAACGCGATCTTGTCGACATCGATATGCTTCACCAAAGCGGCTCCGGCAGTCGGACCGAAGCCTGGCACCACGTTAATCACGCCGTCGGGAAATCCAACCTTTTGGGCCAACGATGCCAAACGCAAACAACTCAGCGGTGTCTGCTCGGCCGGCTTGATAACAATGGTGCAACCTGCCGCCAGGGCCGGGCCCCACTTCCAGGCGACCATCAGCATCGGAAAGTTCCACGGTATGATCTGCCCCACCACGCCCGTCGGCTCTCGCCGCGTGTACGTGAAGTGATTTCCCCGTACCGGAATGGTCTCGCCATGAATCTTGTCTGCCGCGCCGGCGTAGTAGCGCAAGCAGTCGAGCACCAGTGGCAAATCCAGCTGGCGCGATTCTCCAATCGGCTTGCCGTTGTCCAGCGTCTCCAGGGCCGCCAACTCGTCGATCTCCGCTTCGATACGGTCGGCCAGGGCATAGAGAAGCTTGCCGCGTTCGCGCGGATGCATTGCCGCCCAGGGGCCGCTCTCAAAAGCCCGGCGCGCGGCGCGCACGGCGAGGTCGATGTCCTCGGCATCGCCCTCCGCAACCTGAGCGATCACTTCCTCGGTCGCCGGGTTGATCGTCTCAAACGTCTTGCCACTGACGGCCGGTTGCCACTGACCATCTATAAAACACTCGGTATGCTTGACGTGCTTGTGGGCAACATTCTCGATCGTTGTCGACATGGCTTAATCTCCCGCCGGCCTGGAAGGCTTATCAATCTGACCGCCAGATTCCAGATTCGCACTACCTCGCGGCCGAACCGTTGGAGGAAGATTGCGATTCGTTTCCCGGACACCTGGCAGATCGCTCCCCTACTGTGGATTGTATCGCTCCGATGGCTGACGAACTACTTGCTTTGCCGGCGGAATCACCCGATCAGGGGAGCGGAGTTCCACTTTCCTCCACCCCGTATCACGTGGTATAATCCTGTAGTGGTAAAACGTGAATTAGGCCGTCGGGCGATCTACTCGCCCCGGCATTCTCCCCTCCGACCAAATCGCCTCAAACGTGGAGACATAAGAACATGGGTATTAAGATCACCGAGCGAGCTGCCCAGGAAGTCAAGCGAATTATCGAAGAGCAGAAAATGGAAGAAGGCACCTTGCTCCGTGTCGGTGTTACCGGCGGCGGATGCAGTGGCTTCAGCTACGCTCTCGGATTCGACAAGGCCTTCGACGATACCGCCGACGCCAAGAGCGAACAACATGGGGTCACGGTCGTCGTCGACAAGAAGAGTGCCCTCTATCTCGACGGCACCTCGGTCGATTTCTACGATGGCCTGGAGAAACGCGGCTTTACCTTCGACAACCCCAACGCGGTTAAGTCGTGTGGTTGCGGAAGCTCTTTTCAGGCATAGTCCGCTGCATGACCAACTGAGTCCAAGAAATTACGGGCGTCGCGTTTCGCGACCGCCCGTTTTTTTGTAGGTCTGGTTCCTTTACTTTCCCGACGAGAGTCGGGCCGTGTTTCTCTTCGCCTCGGACATCCAGGAATCGTTGTGGTCCAGACGATCGAAATGAAACCCGTCGCTCAGCCGGTCAAGGGCGTCGTACGCCCGCCGGGTTCCAAGAGCATTACCAATCGGGCTCTGGTTTGTGCTGCGCTGGCCGAGGGTCGTTCGGAGCTTCACGGTGCATTGCAGAGCGAAGACACCGAGGTGATGATCAACTCGCTCCGCGACCTCGGCATCGTGATCCAGGATAATCAAGCGGCGGATTCACTGAATGTCATCGGTTGCGGAGGCGCCATCCCCGCAGCGAGCGCCGATCTTTACGTTGCCAACAGCGGCACGACCGTCCGTTTCCTGACGGCGCTCGTCAGCCTAGGCCGAGGCGATTTCCGCCTCGATGGGAACGAGCGCATGCGAGAACGCCCGATCTCCGATCTTACCAGCGCGCTCCATCGACTTGGCGTTTCCGTTCATGACGAAGCAGACTCGGGATGTCCTCCGCTTGTCGTGAAGGCGGCGGGCTTGCCCGGCGGTGAGGTGTCCTTGCGGGGCGATCTATCGAGCCAGTACCTGAGCGCCCTACTGATGGCGGCTCCTTATGCCCAAGAACCTACGACCGTCCACATTACGGGCCCCCTCGTTTCACAACCCTATGTCGACATGACCATCGAAGTGATGCGGCAATTTGGAGTTGATGTTCAGCAAAGCGAAGGCCCGACATTTGAGATTCGTTCCGGGCAGTCCTACCTCGGTCGGGACTTCACGGTTGAACCAGACGCCTCCGCCGCCAGCTACTTCTGGGCGGCCGCCGCCATCACGGGAGGAGAAGTAACGGTGGAAGGCCTCACGCAGGAGAGCCTGCAGGGGGACGTCGCGTTCTGCGATTGCCTGGCCAAGATGGGTTGCGAAGTTCGTTACCAATCGGATCGAACGACGGTCGCCGGCAAGAGACTAACCGGCATCACCGTCGACATGAAGGATATTAGCGATACGGTGCAGACTCTAGCCGCGGTCGCACTCTTCGCCGATTCACCGACAACGATCTCCGGTGTCGGCCATATCCGACACAAAGAAACCGATCGAATTGGCAATCTGGCCATCGAACTGAGACGCTTGGGGGCTGGCGTGGAAGAGTTACCAGATGGCTTGAAGATCGAGCCGGGGCTACGACGAGGAGCGCAGGTCCGCACCTACGACGACCATCGCATGGCGATGAGCCTGTCACTTGTAGGATTGAAAACTCCGGGCGTCATCATCGAAGACCCCGGCTGCACTCGAAAGACCTATCCCAAGTACTTCGCAGAACTTGAGGATCTTTGCAATTCGGCCTAGGCCCAAGCGGCCTAGTGCACCCTCGTCTTCGACGCCGCGCAGACAACATGGTACAGAATCCGCGCATGCGGCTGCCGTCAGGAGTGTGCGTAGCGAACGTCTTTCTATCGAGGCCTGGAGCGAGATTGCTCTTCAACTGTCGAGAGCAACTCGTCCGCCCGCTGCAGAATCGCCAGTCCCGACTTGTCGGGTGGGTAGGCTGCACTTGTGGGGTCACAGGCCTCGAACGTAGCACTGCAGTGTTGGCACACGACCTGCCGACCGAGATAGGCAATTCGGATGCGCAGATTTCGACCGCAAGTCGGGCACTCTTGAACGAAGTAGGTAGATTGCGACATGACAGGTTCCCTCCCCTTTATCAAACGGCCTAGAATCGGCCGCCATTCCACCTTGTAGCCCGCATTGTACCTGATGCCGCTGGCCGGGATCAATCATTCAATCGAGTTTTTTTGCTATCAGCACTCGCAAACCGTTTCAAAAGAACAACTTAGGGGGAATAGGGCGAGTGAAGATCCATCATTTAACGTCGATGAATTCGATAGGACCGGCCGAAACCTATAGTTGGGGACTGGGCCCTAGAGGGCAAGAGTGAGTCAATAAGACCATTTCAGAGTTCTTGGCGATACGAGATTGCGTTACTCGAATCGCAGTGCTTTCTGAGATACCGAAAGTCGAACCATGCGGCAATCAATCCTACTATCCGTCAGCTGGCCAACCGTCCTGCTCGCGCTGCTCACCGCTTCTACGGCCGCCGGGGCACCCAAGGCGGTCCCTGACCGGCTTCCAGAATTTATCGTGTTGAAGAGAATCATTCAGCAACATTTTGCTGACGAGCCGGAATACGACTCAGGCGACATCATCAGCCGCAGTCAGGTCAAGTCGCTATTGAACCGACTCGCACTGGCGGGCTGGCGGGTCGGGAAAGAGCATGGGATCACGAATTCCGTGCTTCCCGACACGGCTTATCTAGTCCGACAGCTGCGCACCTCCGATGGGGAGAAGTTCATGAAACGCATTTCCAGTTATCCGCTGGGATACGATCGGCTCCATCAGCTAGGCAGAATCCACAAGGGTCGCCAGCTCGTTTACGATCTGATTCATGGCGTCGGCGGCGACGAGATGGTGAAGTACTTGACGACTAGCAAGGGCGGCAAGGAACTCGCCAAACAGCTGACACGCGTACCACGCGGTACCGATTTCGACAAGCCGACCGGCCAAATCTATACAGAGGCGGATCTCACCAAGCGACTCGAAACAGCTTATTCCAAAGACCGCAAGAAGAGAGATGCGGCGAAATTAGGCAAGGCTTCTAAGTAAGCCTCGACAAGGTCCGCGTTATCTCAAACGCTTGATTGATTGAATCTCGATCGGCTCGAGCGGCACCTGAGCCAGATCCCCTTGCGCTGAGACCTGGACCGCACCAATCTTATCCAGGACTTCCATACCTTCGATCACTTCACCGAACACACAGTATCCAAATTCATCGGCAGATTCGGCACTCTTGTGGTCGAGATGTGCGTTGTCGGTCAGATTGAAGAAGAAACTTCCACTGGAACTGTCAATCATGCTCGGATCGCGCGTGAGCGCGACCGTGCCACGCTTATTGGACATGCCATTGTCCGCTTCATTTCGAATAGTCATCGAGGATGGAAGCCGCTCTAGATTCTTGTCGTATTCGCCGCCGGCTACGATGTAGCCGTCTTCAACCTGATGAAATATCGTCCCGTTGAAACGACCGTTGGCAGCGGACCACAAGAAGCTGTCGGCCGAGAGCGGTGACCGAACGGCATCAAGCTTGACCTTGATCGTCCCGCGGGAAGTGGCAATCGCCAACACCGGGTACTCATTGTCGAATTCCACCTCGGCATCGACCGGAGTGCTCGCAGCAAGCGCGCCGCCCGAACCGCTCGCTTGGTCCATGGCCGCTTGCGGAAGTTCAGACTCTTCAGAGCTACAACCCGCACATGCGAGGAGCATTAACACCAACAGGTTGGACCAGAAATATGTAAGTCGCCTCATGCGAATCGCCTCCATGCCTATGCAAAATCGTGCGGGGGGTTGAAGATATAAACGGAATGATCGACGCTTTGGCGAATTGATGCAAGGCGAAACTGACACATCCCATAGATGCAGGCCGCCCAGTCAGCATGCGGCCCGGCGATCGCGTACTTTCACATCGGCTCCCCATGAGCGCCCGGTCCCCGACTGACCAAAACTTTTCAAGTAGCGCGACGGTTATTCACCGGACCAAATCCCGGTTAGGTCCGATAGGTAGGGCATGCATCTCGGCAGCGATTCTCCCCTATTAACTACAAAATGATCGCCGTATAATCTGGGCACCCTTGGAGTTACAGACAAGCGTTCAATTCAAGGGCCTGCTTCCATCAACATTGAACAGCCCGCATGGCAACTCGCGAAACTAAAATCCGCATTGGCGCGGTCAATTACCTTAACACCAAGCCGCTCGTCCATCGCCTGCAGGAATTCGCCCCACAGGCCGAAGTCATCTACTCTTTGCCGAGCCGCTTGGCAGATGGACTGGCCGACGAGAGTCTTGATGTCGCGCTGATTCCTTCGGTCGAAGCCTTTCAGGATCCTGGTTACTCGATCATTTCCGACGCCTGCATTGGTTGCCAAGGACCGGTGCTAAGCGTGAAACTCTTCAGCCGGGTGCCCATCGAAGACATTCGCACGGTGGCGCTCGACGAAGGCTCGCGAACCAGCGCTGCCTTGATCCGAATCCTGTTGGCTGAGCAATTCGGCGTAAGACCAACGGTAACGGGCCTGTCGATCGGCGATGGCCTGGAAGACACCCAAGCCGACGCGGTACTGCTGATCGGAGATCGGGCCATCCACTCCCCCCGCGGTCCGTTCCAGGTGGTCTGGGATCTGGGCGACCGTTGGACGCAGTGGTCATCGCTTCCCTTCGTATTTGCCATGTGGACGGCTCGAGCCGGAGTATCCTGCGAGGGACTTGCCGAGGCATTCTCCGCGGCTCGAGACGCCGGCGTCGCCGATCTCTCGGACATTGCCAAGAGCGAGGCCGCGAAACTTGGCCTGACCGAACCGCAGTGCTACGACTATTTGAAGAAGAATCTACATTTCTATCTTGGCGAGCAGGAGCGCCAAGGGCTGGAACTCTTTTACCACCACGCCAGTCAGCTTGGCCTGGCGCCATCCGGAGTTGAACTTGAATTCGGACATCTCCACACTGCTCGATAAAGCGATCGCCGGCGAGCGAATCACACCCGATGAAGGCCTGAAGTTGATGCAGTGCCGCGACTTGGCCGCTTTGGGGCGTGCCGCGGATGAAGTGACGCGCCGACTTCATCCTGAAGACTATCGCACCTACAACATCGACCGAAATATCAACTACACGAATATCTGTAGTGCGGTGTGCGACTTTTGCGCTTTCTATCGTGGGCCCAAGGACCCCGAAGGCTACATCCTCGACCGAGAGGTCTTGCTGCAGAAGATCGAGGAGACTGTTGCTCTCGGTGGTGAGCAGATTCTGCTGCAGGGTGGCATGCATCCCAACTTGCCCATCGAGTGGTACGAGGAGATGCTGACCGATATCAAGAGCCGCTTTCCGGATGTCAACATCCACGGATTTAGTCCGCCCGAGTTGCACGCCCTCACCAAGATCGCAAAACTCCCGATTGAAGAGGTGCTTTCGCGACTTAAGGCGGCCGGCCTGGGAAGCATCCCGGGAGGTGGCGCCGAGATTTTGGTCGACCGAGTCCGCAAAGAGATTACTCGCGGCAAGGTCCTCTCCGACGATTGGCTGGAAGTCATGCGCGCCTGGCACAACATGGGCGGACGCAGCACGGCCACGATGATGTTCGGCCATGTAGAAACTCTGGCCGAACGTGTGGAACACCTGGAACGGTTGCGACAGTTGCAGGATGAGACGGGTGGATTTACCGCCTTTATCTGCTGGACGTTTCAGCCCGAGAATACCGACATAGCGCATATTTCTCCATCGGGCGCCTTTGAGTATCTGCGCACCCAGGCCATCAGTCGACTCTATCTCGACAACTTCGCCAACATTCAAGCGAGTTGGGTTACTCAGGGCCAGAAAATTGGGCAAATCGCTCTCCTTTATGGCGCCAACGATATGGGAAGCCTGATGATCGAGGAGAATGTTGTGGCCGAAGCGGGCACCGTGCATTACCTGTCGCTCGACCAGATTCGCCAGTCGATCCGTGACCTGGGCTACGTGCCACGGCAACGCAACGTCTTCTACGAATTGATCGATGAGCCCGATTCTGCCGCCACAGCGCTGGCCGTAAGCTAAGTTGTGGTATAGTATTTAAGGCCTGTCTTGGGCGGGGCACGGGACTGGTCAGCAGGGAATCGAGGTCGTCGATCGCGGGCCCGGGCTGTGGTCGGTCGCGGATTCCACCTGACCAAGGCATGCGACAGCCGGGTGGCTCTCTCAAAGAGCCAGCGGCTGGCCAGAGGATGGGAAAAGGAACGGCACGGCCATCATGATTCACGTCCGCGATCTCACGAAGCACTACACCGATCTGGAACGCGGCAAGATCGTGGCACTCGACGGGGTGAGCTTCGACGCCTTGGAAGGCGAAATCTTCGGTCTGCTTGGCCCCAACGGAGCCGGCAAGACCACCGCCCTGCGTATCCTCAGCACCGTGTTGCAGCCGAGTTCCGGCACGGCCACGGTCAACGGCTACGATGTCGTCACTCAAGCCTCGCAAGTACGCCATCAAATCGGTTTCGTCTCGGCCAATACGGCCGTCTACGATCGCATGACCGCTTGGGAAATGGTCGAGTACTTCGGGCGGCTGTTTGGTATCGAAGAAGTGGAGCTTCGTCGCCGCATGGAGGAAATCTTCGAGCGGTTTCAGATGAACGAGTTCCGCGACCTGCTGGGGGGCAAGATGTCCACCGGCATGAAGCAGAAAGTTTCGATTGCCCGCGCGATTGTGCACAATCCCGCGGTGGTGATTCTCGATGAGGCTACTTCCGGATTGGATGTTCTGGTCGCGCGAGCCATGATTGACGCGGTCTCGGAGCTTCGTGACCAGGGGAAGTCGATTATCTACTCGACTCACATCATGCGCGAAGCGGAGCGCCTCTGTGATCGCGTGGCCATCATCCATCACGGCAAGGTGCTCGCCCACGGCACGCTGGAAGAATTGCGAGACGAGTATCGGCAGCATGACCTGGAAGATATTTTCTTTGATCTGATATCGAAGCAACCCAGTCTGCTGGCTGCCGAAGGAAACGCATCCAACGCGGTCGCCCTGGATAATGAACCCACGCCAATCTTGAAGCTCAAGTAATATGCTTCCGCTTTCCCTGGCCGTACTCGCATCCCTCAACCAAGTACTCCACGATTCATGAGCTGGCAAAATATTAAACTCGTCTTCTTCCGCGAAATGCGGGACCAATTGCGAGATCGCCGCACGCTGTTCATGATCGCGGTGCTGCCGATTCTCTTCTATCCGCTGCTGGGGGTGAGCTTCCTGCAGATCGCCCAGTTCCTCAAGAAGCACGAGAGTCGCATCCTGATTGTGGGAGAACCCTCGGTTAGAGAGATTCCGGGCCTGTTGGACGGCGACACGTTCGCAGCCGGACTGATTGACGAAGATCTCAAGGCTCATTTTGTGCCGCTTGAAGACATCGCCTTCTATAACCGGCACAAGGAATCGTTCATTCAGCCGGGTGGCCCCCCTAAGGAAATCTTCGCGGAGTTTCATGAGATCCTTAATGCTCTGGTCGATGAATACGATTGTGACGCAGTTGTCTATTATCCCCCTGGAATCCCGAAGCAGATTACCGGCTATGCCGAAATCCTCCGTGAGAGTAAGAGCAGTGGCGTCAAGGCTCCGCCGGTACCACAGCCCAAGGTTGTACAAGCTCCTGGTGACTCGGATCGAGTGCATCTTGGAAGCGCACGCGCAATAAGAGTCGTCAAGGAGCTGTCTGACAAGACTAGAAAGCACGCCGCAGCCGTGCTCAAAATGGATCCATTGGCAGATCGCCCGGAACCTGAATTCTACGCGAGCGGAGACACCGGCAAGCGAGTCAATGCTTCGCTGTGGTCCAAGATTCTCCCCTTTGTGCTGATGATCTGGGCCGTTACCGGAGCTTTCTATCCGGCCGTGGATCTGTGTGCGGGTGAGAAGGAACGCGGCACCCTGGAGACCCTGCTGAGCAGTCCGGCGCGGCGCAGTGAGATCGTGATGGGGAAGCTGCTCACGGTAACATTGTTTAGTGTCTCCACGGCCCTGTTGAATCTGTTTGTGATGTTCGGCACCGGCGCTGTGGTCCTCTCGCAAATCGGAGAGCAAGCAAGCCTGGCCAATGTCGGACCGCCTCCGATAGCCGCCCTCGGGTGGTCGGTTCTGCTTATCTTCCCGGTGGCGATTCTGGTGAGCGCCGTTTGCCTGGCATTGGCGGCGTTGGCCAAGAGCACCAAGGAGGGTCAACATTATCTGGCCCCCGTCATGTTGGTTGCTCTGCCGCTCACATTGTTGCCCATGGCGCCCCAGGTGGAGTTGAATTTCGGCTTCAGCCTCATCCCCATCTCGGGCATCGTGCTGGTCATGCGTTCGCTGCTGGAAGGCACCTTTGCGGAGTTGTGGCCATACTCGATTGTCGTGGCCATCGTTACCTTTGCCTGCTGCTGGTGGTCGATACGTTGGGCCATTGAGCAGTTCAATAGCGAGACCGTCATGTTCCGTGGCGGAGAGCGGTGGAACTTTGGCACTTGGGTCAAGCAACTCGCCCGTGATCGGCAGGCCACACCCACGGTCGCCCAGGCGCTGCTCTGCGCTCTCGTCATTCTGATCGTGCGGTTCTTTCTTACGCTCTTCATGGCGGGTTCTGACATACCTGACACATTCCGGGTTTTCTTTCAGCAGACCTTTATTTCCATCGTGGTCGGCGTTGCTGTACCGGCCATGCTGATGACGATCATGCTCACCCGCAATCCTCGCCGCACCTTATTGGTCGAGGAACCGCCACGCTTAATCACCATTCCCCTGGCCGCCTTGTTCGCACTGGCTATGGTTCCGTTGGCCCTGCTGCTGCAAAGTGGTCTCCACTCTCTGCTGCCATTGAATCCAAATATCCACCAGTATTTGAACAAGATGGCGCAGGTCATGGACAGTACTCCCTCCGCATTGCTGCCGATTGCCGTCATCGCCTTGCTCCCCGCTGTCTTTGAAGAGCTGACATTTCGTGGATTTATTCTCTCCGGCTTTCGCCACACCGGGCATAAGTGGCGGGCCATCGTGTTGTCGAGCCTGTTTTTCGCTTTGGCCCACGGAGTCATGCAGCAGGAGATTAACGCCTTTCTGCTGGGCCTTGTCCTGGGTTACATCGCCATCCAAACCGGCAGCTTGCTGCCCTGCGTGGCCTTCCACTTCGTCTACAATGCCACGCAGTACCTGATTAGCACGCACCGCTTCCCGCTGCGGGGTATCGTCGAAGATATCGCCGTCGATCCTTACCTGTGGGCTCCGATTGTTATCGCTAGTCTGCTTACCTGCGGCATGCTTGCCGTTTACTTGCATCGCCTCCCTTACCGGCGGACTCGTGAAGAAGACCTGGTGGAGTCGATTCAGCGTGAAAATGCCCGCCAGTTGGCCTCCTAATCGCATGTATGAATTCGATGTCGCGGCCAGTTGTATTGCAGGCACGTTACTTCTTTCCCGTCGATGGTCCGCCGCGTCGTGATGCCCTGCTCGTTCTGAAGGGGCACTGCATCGACTCTTTCGTAACGTCGGTACCAGCAGGCTGTCAGCTTGTCGATCTCGGCGACGTGGCGGTGATGCCAGGGCTGGTAAACGCCCATACGCATCTGGAATTCTCCTGCTTGGAGTCGCCACTGGGTGAGCCGGGGATGAGCCTAATCGAGTGGCTGCCGGAGGTGCTGCGATATCGCACTGAAACCGAGCATGATCCCGAATCGCCCACCGCCGTTGAGCGAGGCATCGCGGAGTCGCTTCGCCATGGGACCACTTCGCTCGGTGAAATCGCCACCGCCGATTGGCCCCAAGACTCGCAATTCGCGATGCGGTTGGACCTGACCGTCTTTCGGGAGTTGATCGCCCCCACCGCCGACCAGGCCCGCATCGCCAGTAACGTCGCCACGGCCGAGTCGCACGTGTCGACCGGTCGCGACGCGCCCTGGCAGGCCGGTCTGAGTCCTCATGCTCCCTACACGGTGCATCCGCAGCTGTGGCAAGAGCTGACTCACTCCGAGTCCCTTTCCTCAGTACCTTGGGCCATGCATCTGGCCGAGTCGCCTGAGGAGATGGAGTGGCTCCGCAGCGGTTCCGGTCCGCTGGCCGAGCTGATGGCCCCTTGGGGAATCTCTGGTTCGCCCTGGTCCTCTCATCGCCCCCTATCATTCGTTGACTCCTTGGCCCAGCTGCCCAAAGCGTTGTGCGTTCACGGCAATTATCTCGACTCCGCGGAGATCTCCCGGCTCGGTGAGCTTGCCGAGTCGGTCTCGGTCGTTTACTGCCCCCGCACACATAGTTTCTTTCAGCATGACGCCTATCCGCTGGAAGCAATGCAGCAAGCCGGTGTCAACGTGGCGCTCGGTACCGATGGCCGCTGCAGCAACCCGGATCTGAGCCTGCTGGCCGAGATGCGGCATGTCGCCGCCAAGCATCCGCAAGTTGCGCTGGAGAGTATCTTGAGCATGGGCACACGCGGCGGTGCGCGGGCGCTCGGCCGTGACCACGTCGTCGGCAGCCTCGCACCCGGCAAGCATGCCAATCTGGCTGTCGTGGCCCTGCCAGCTGGTGACGCGGAAGACCCGCATGAGCTGTTGCTCCGCCACGAAGGCCAGGTCGTGGCCACCATCTATCGCGGCGGGCTCGCTCATGCCGCGGACCCCTCGCTGAGCGAGTCGTGGCCATCGCTCTGATCTATTCTTCGCCCGCACTTTCTCCGCCCCCTTGCTGACACATACGTTATTAGATCCTCTATCGCTAAGTCTCCAGGGCGATGGTCATTCGCGTCTGGTGGCTCTCGCCCGGTTGAAGAATTCGCAGCCCAGTCTCGACTCCCCGTTCAGCCAGCGAGTAGGCATCGGGCACGCACGAGTAAGGCTCGATACAGACCGCTTCACGGTGTCCTGGTGTGTAGAGCACGCACTCACGAAATGTATCGTCACCGGTAACTTGAATGGTTCGTCCGCTGGCCGGGTCGGTAATGCGGCTCGTGGCCACTCCGTCGACCAAGGCGACCTGCGTAAAGACGTCATCCAGATGCCGGTCTCCTATGGCGATTCCCGCGCTCAGGTCGCCACCGCCGGTGCCTTCGATGTCGCTGGCCTCGACCACTTCCCCCGTGGGGAGCATGTCTTGTAACTCCCAGGCCTTGGCCACCGGTACCTGCAGTTGGCAGGCCGCCCCACGGACCAGTCTTTGGCTCGGGTCTCCATCTCCCGCCGTATCCATCGGTTCAATCGGCACACGAAAGTAGGGGTGCAGTCCCAGTCCCCAAGGGCATGGCTGGTCTCCAGGATTCATTAGGCAAAGTTCCAGTGTGAGCCGCTCGTTCTCGATGGTGTACGTGGCGGTCACCTCAAAGTCGCCGGGCCAGCGCTCGAGTATCGAGGCATCGTCCAGCGAGGCGGTAAACTGCGCCTCGAGCAGGTGCGCTTCCTGACGCAAGACTCGCCATGGGCGGGTATGCAGGAACCCATGAATCGCGTTGCCACGACCATCTCCCGCTGCCAGCTGGTACTCCCGCCCCTCGAAGCGGAAGGTCTCGCCGCCCAAGCGACCGGGAAAGGGGAACAGGATGGGGATGCCGCTGCCGGAGGGCCGCTCGTTGCCCTCACGAAAGTTATCGGCGGCCCAGAGTAGCTCGATGCTGGCGGCGTCGCGCTGCACCTGGAAGCTGAAACAGTTCAGGCCCAAGGACGGTGCGATCTCGGCAGTTGCGCCCGTTGCTGCTTCGGTAAGGCGAATTGTCTCCATTCCCATCGAGTCTTCCTTTCGTCGCTGGTAAGAACCGCCGCCGAGTGGACCTGGCTGACATTCTCTTGCATGATTCTAGTGGCCGCGGCAGCCTCTTGATGTTCCTCTTCTCGTAGCGGACCGGGCTGTCGCAGCCGGACCAGCAGACCCACCATCAGCAGAATCGTCAGCAGCATCCAGGCCGCCGCCGCGCGAATCCGCTTGCGCTCCGACTCGCCCAACGAGACAGCCGCGAGTGTATGCAAGACCATCACCGCGGAGAGGATGCCGGCGAGCATCAGTCCGCCGGCCCACCAATCTCCGCCCATGATCTTCTCGCGGTCTCCGGGTGCCGCTTCCATCAAGACCCAATAACCGACCGGCAGCTGTAGCAGAGTGGCCACCAAGGCAGCGCGGGCAGAAATGATCGCCAGTCGCTGTGGAGGCGCCGTCTCGTCCTCCTCCTGCTGATAGCGGCGGAGGGCCATCAGCATCACCATCACACCGGTCATGGCCACCGAGGCCAAAACGTAGTGCAGCGAGCGGGCCACGACCTCGCCGTTGAAGATGAGTTGCCGAAACTCCTCCGCCGTGACCGGATTTTCCAGCTGGCCGCTGTCGCGGAGCTTCGAGAAGATGACGAAGAACATCGGAAAGTGATAAGCCAGATTCGTCGCCGCCAGGATGGCCAGCGTGCGGTGCAACCAAGGCCGGCCGGCCATCCGCTTCCAGGCGAGCGAGTAGATAATCATCAGTACCAGCGAGAAGAGCAGCTCCACCGCGCCCCAATGAACTCGACCACGAGGTAGTTGAAATAGCTCTTGAAACCACTCTTCGCCCGGAATGTGCAACACCAGCGCTGCCACCAGGCCTAGCAGGATCGCGCCAAGTAAGGCATGCCACGATGACTTGGCCAAGCGTTGTCCCAGCTCGCCAGGCATCTCGTCGCCCAACCGGCGCCCCCGCCTCTCCAGCCAAATCGCATAGATCGGCCCGGAGATGGCCAGGTTGACCATCATCAGGTGAGCCGCCAAGGCGAGGGTAAGTAGCAGGTCGGTCATGCCGTGAATCGCCGATGTTCGGTCTTGCTAGTTGGTAGCTAGACATTATAGCGCGACACCTTCTCCGTCAGTAGACAGGCTGCTTGGCAAGTTCAGGGTCCCGTTGGTCGTTTGTCGGGCATTTGTTCGAGGTATGTTCGCCGTTTGTTCAGACTTTTTTCGTCAGCCGTTCGTCGACCATCCCAGTTCCAGCGGACCCAGCGCACAAAACAACCCGCGCGGACTCGGAGAATCGCTGGCCGAGTCGGCGCGGGCTCTTGTGGATACCAGCGAGAGGCTCTGCTCTCCCTGGCTCTTGTCGATACCACCTGCGCGTGGAGTCGTGTTATCGGTCGAGTGGCGATGCGAGGCGATTTTCAACCGCGATCTCGCCACACCGCCAACCTAACGATTCCTTGAGAAAATTCAAGCTTAAGAATCGTCCACCTGCGGTGACGACACCAAGTGCTTTCGCTGGCTGTCTTGTGGTTGTTGGGGCGTGCGTTGGAGCAGGTACAAGAGATCCAAAGGCAGATTCGGCTGGTGTCCGGATTACCCACGCTGATAGACTGTCGATCAGGGGCCGACTCATCGAGCGTTCGCGGGCTCCTGCTGACTTCCAACCATTCGACTCGGTGAGGTTCGTCGTGCACTTTGGACTGACCTTCATGGCGATCGCGGCGGCCGGCAAATCGCATACGCGATGGAGCGAAGAGGATCGGGCGCGGCGGCAACGGATGGATCGCCACCAGCGACTATCCTGGGCGGAGCCGGACCAACTCGAACCGGAAGAGCGGGCGATTCTCGACGAGATTGACGAGCAGTTGAAAAGCGAGACACCGCGCACCTCCCAAAGGCGTTGCCCTGAATGCCAGCGTCCGTTGGTGTTGATCGAAGTGGCTTCGCTCCAGATCGAGAGCTGTCCACACTGTCGCGGAATCTGGTTCGACCCCGGGGAGCTGACGGAACTGGCCGGACTAAGTGGCGAGCTGCCGGAACCTGACAAGACGACTCGGCCGGCGCGGCATAGGTGTCCCGACTGCCAGGAGCAAATGACCGAGTACGCCCTGTTCCACCCACTCAATCTGCTGGTCGATCGCTGTTCCCAGGGACACGGTGTCTATTTGGAAGACCGGGAACTGGAGCGGGTGTTTGAAATTCGCTGAGCGGAAACCTTCTACGGAGGCGGCATGCCGCTAGAATGCTGTTGATCGCGTCGGTGAGCGAGCGTCAGAGAAATCGATCAACTCAAGTTTCAAGAGACTAGGGACCCGTCGACTGTGACCACTCGCAATCACCGCCGCTGGTACCAGTTCCGCCTGCGGACACTCTTGATCGCAGGCGTGCTCCTCTGCGTCCCGCTGGCCCTGGTCAGCTCGCGATATCGGCAACTCGAACGTGAGCGACCGACTGTGGAGTGGATCGGGCGCGTTGGGGGAAGCGTGAATGACTTTGAAAGCTGGGGACTGCCGGATATCGAAGCCTACGTTCGTGAACAGAGCTGGTGGGAAAGGCGGCTCGACCAGTGGCTGGGAGAACCGTTGCGCGAGGTTGCCCTCGGTGATAACACTAAGGACATTTCCCCTCTGGCCAAAGCGGAGAGTCTTGAGACTCTAATCCTCTATTACGCCTATACTGAAGATCTTTCGCCCTTGTCCGAATTGAAGCAGCTCCGCGTGCTTGCCTTACACTGTCCCGCTTCGGACCTGTCGCCGCTGGCAGAGTTGACTGAGCTTCGAGCGTTGGGAACCGGTAAGATCGCCGATCTGTCCCCCCTGGCAAAACTGACCAACCTGGAAGTTTTGGAGATCCGTCCCACGCCGGAAGCCGACCTGTCGATCCTCAAGAGGCTCACACGACTACGAGACCTCGGGCTCTGGGGAGCGACCGCCGAAGATCTATCCGTAATCGCCGAACTAACACTCCTCGAAAGCCTTTACCTTAGAGAGACCACGATCTCCGATCTAACACTACTGAGAGACTTGACCAATCTGGTCGAACTCGACTTGTCCTATACGAAGGTCGACGACGTGACGCCCTTGTTTGGCCTCAAGAAGCTTCGGGAGATCAATCTGACAGGTACACCAGTCAGCCAAGAGCAAGTGCGGGCTTTACAGGAGGCGTTGCCCGAGTGTGAGATTATCGAGCCGGAATACGCCACGAGCGGGCTCGAAGACAAATCCGAACACGACCAGGACCACGATCACGCTATGGAAGATTCGTCACCGGGAACCTAGGACCTCGACTTCCCGGGAGCCTCAAACTCCTCACCGCGTTTCCGCATAGCAGCCGCGGCCGGGGATACAGACGCTGCGGCCGACCTCGATTTCGTCCGGCCCGAAGATGTGTTGCGTCTTGTTGCACCAGCAGTGGTTATCGCACGCCTCGTCGATGTCCGACGGGTCCATGTCGCCGGTGACGCACATCGCCTTGCTGCGAAGATGAATGCAGGCCGGCTGCTTCACCTTATTCTGATCGTCGAAGTAGTCTGGCTTGCTCATTCGTCGAAACCTCCCGTGGGCAGTCCGGCCGCCTTGAGCACGGCCCGTGTCACGGCCACCTCGGCCAGTTGAACTTTGTATTCATTATTCGAGAGCGGGCTGGCAGCGGCCACCGCGGCGCGGCCCGCCTGTTGCGCCAGCGTCTCGTCGATCTTCCGCCCCACCAGCAGCTGGCTCGCTTCCGTGCTGACGCGGGGCGTGGGGGCAACCTGGCCCAGGACGATCTTGGCCTCTTGGACCACGCCGCCTTCGAGCGTCAGTGCGGCGGCAGCGGCCGCCAACGGATCGTCGGGTCCCTCTCCATGACGAACTTCGTACGAGGCGTTGTTGCCTGGCAGACCCGGCGTGGCGGAATCGTCGGGAAGGCGAATCTGGGCCAACACCTGGCCGGGCTGCAAGATCGTCTCCCGCTCGGTCTCGTCAGCCGGAGTGCGGTACAGGTCTTCCAGGGCGATCGTTTGCACATAGTCCTCGGCCGGCCCGACGACAACCGCTTCGGCTCCCAGGGCGATCAGTGCCGGGGCGAGTCGCGAGGCGCTGACGAACTTGGCCGGCCCCTGGTTGTCGAAGATGGCGTGATAGCGATTATCCCCTTCGGCGACCAGTCGCCCTCCGTCGGCCAAGAGCCCGTGCCCATCGCGGAAGTACCAGCAGCGAGGACGACGGCACAACTCGCCACCCAACGTGCTTTGAGATTGAAACTGCATGCTGCGTGTACCGCAGATCGCCTGGTGCAGCGCCGGGTGGGAAGCCAGCTCCGAATGCTCGTGAATCTCGTCGAGCCGCAAGGCCGCGCCAATCACGGTCACGTTCTCGTCGGGCAAGCGCTGAACGACGCGCATCTCCGCGACATCGGTAATGTTCACCACACGATCGGGCGCGACGACGTTGCTGCGCATCAGGCCGACCAGATCGGTGCCTCCGCCAAGCAGTTCGACCTCGCCCGCGGTGGGCGATAACAGCGGAAGCAGTTGCGCAACGTTCCGCGGCTGAGCATATTCAAAATTCTTCATCGTTAGGCCTGAGATGCTTTCTTGATCGCTTCGAGTACCCGTTGAGGAGTGAGCGGCAATACCGAAACCCGCGCCCCGGTGGCGTTGCAAACGGCGTTGGAGATGGCGGCGCCACCGCTGATGACTGGGGGTTCGCCCAGTCCGATGACACCTCTTTCCCGTTGGCTTGGCGGCTCGAACATTTCGACAACAATTTCGCCGACATCGCCGATCCGCGGCAGGCGATAGTTTTCCAGTTGGGAGTTCAGGAACGCACCGGTGTTGGGATCCATGATGCGTTGTTCGAAGAGGGAATAGGCGATGCCCATAATCACGCCGCCGTAAATTTGACTCTCGGCGGTTTGGCGATTGAGCACCAGCCCCATGTCCTGGACGGCGACCATCTTCTTGATGCGGACCTGGCCCGTGGCGATGTCGACTTCGACGTGGGCCATCTGCACGCCACCGACCCCTTCGTCGGAAAGGTCGGTCTTCTGGCCCCGCTTGAACGCGGCGTTGACTTCCAGCGGCCGCATGCCGAGCAGGCTGCAGACCTCTTTCCAGGAGAGCGACTGTGCGGGGTCGTCTTTGACTTGAATGCGGCCGTTCACCGCGACCAACGAATCGGTCGCGACGCCCAGCTTTCGGCTGGCGTTTCCAAACAGCACCGCCAGGGCATCTTGAGCGGCGCGACGATGCGACTCGGCCACCGCACCGACCGTGGTGCTGCCACCGGAGGCTCCGCTAAACGGCATCTTCGACGAGCCGAGGTTCACCTTGACCGCCGAGACCGGCAGTCCCAGCGTTTCGGCCAACACCATGGCGCAGACCGTTCGCGTGCCGGTTCCCAGGTCCTGGGTGCCACAATACGACTCGACGCCGCCGTCGGGATGAATCTTGAGTTGGCAGTTGGAGGTGTTGGCACCACCTCCCCACATGTGAATCGCCATGCCGAGGCCATCGACCACGGTGCCGCGACGCGGGCCTTTGCCGTGGGCGTGCCACTTGGCATTCCAGTCCATCAGCCGTGCGGCGATCTTCATCTCCTCGGCATAGATCTCCGCCTTCTGACGGCTGGCGATGTGCTGGAGATTGCGTTCGAAAATGTCGTAGCTGTTCGCGCCCATCTGGGCGGCCAGATCGTCGTAGGCCGTCTGCGACATGGCACAGGCCTGCGGATGATTCGGCGCCCGCCAGGCTCGCGACTGATCGGCATTGGTGGTTACGAACGTACTGCGGCGGCGATAGTTGGGTGGCTCGAAGACATAGGGAATGACCTTGTCGGCCACGCCACCCCCGGTGATGCCAGAAGTTCCCCACTGCGAGGAGTCCCAGACCTGCACAACGCCATTCTCATCGGCACCGAGCCGGGCATTGAGGTAGCCCGAGGGACGATTGCCGGCGATCTTGAGTTCCTGCGCCCGGCTGAGCATGAACTTGACCGGACGGCCGGTCTTCTTGGAGATCTGCGCGGCAGCGATGGCCCAATAGTCGGGCCGGAACTTGCTACCGAATCCGCCGCCGATGTATTCGCAGTAGACGTCGACGTCGTCAGCCGTCAGGTCGAGAGCCGCGGCGAAGCCGTCATCGCAACCGGAGACGTTTTGTGTGGAGAGGTAGGCCTGCAGACGGCCATCTGTCCACTCGAGCGTCGTACCATGCGGCTCCAGACAACAGTGCGTGATGGCATCGATGCCGTAGTAGCCTTCGACCACATACTTGGCGTCGCGGAAGAGTCGCTCGATCTCATCGTTTTCGAACTGTTCTTCATCCTCGACGTCGTCGTCCGGTTCCGCCTGAATGGAAACGCGAGGCCGCCCCTCCTTGGTACGCTCCGACTCCTTCGCCAGATCGAGTCGTTCCTCGTTAACAAAGGCGTCGAGCATTTCGTAGTCGACCTTGATCTTGCTGACGCCCTCGGCCGCGGCGCCTTCGGTCTCGGCGGCGACCGCCACCAGCAGCTCCCCTTGGAGTTGCACCTTGGGGAACACCATCTCGCCCGCTTCGTTCTGGCGAGGGCCCTTGATGACGTGCACATGCACGACGCCAGGAACCCGCTGGGCCGCGGTGGTGTCGATCGCCTTGACGCGACAGTGGGCATGCGGGCAGTCGAGCGCCTTGACGATCAACTGATCCTTGAGATTGACATCGTAGGTGTATTTTGCCGCGCCGGTTGATTTGTCAGGACCGTCCAGACGGCGCTGTCTCCCGCCCAACAGTTGCGACTCGTCGGCACTGGGCCATTTGTATTCGACGTTAGCCACGGCCGCCTCCTTTCACCATCGCCATCACGGCGGGAATCACATTGGCGTACGTTCCGCAGCGACAGAGATTGCCATTGAGCCCGGCGCGAATCTCCGCCTCGCTGGCGGTGGGATTCTTATCAAGAAATGCTCGCACGGCGACAACAAAGCCGGGCGTACAGAACCCGCACTGCTGCGCGTCATGTTCGGCAAAGGCCTTGGGGATGGCTCCCGAGTTTCGCGAGGCCACGCTTTCCACCGTTTCGATCTGCTTGTCGCGAACCGCCAGGGCGAGCAGCGTGGAGGCCATCATCGGCCGGCCATCGATGAGCACCGTGCTGGCGCCACTGGAACCGTCGTTGCTGACCGGCTTGGCCCCCGTGAGATCGAGTTGATACCGGAGGACATCCAGCAGCGTCGTGCGAGGTTCGACTTCGACCGTGCGAGGCTGCCCGTTGACGTTCAGGGTAATCGTGGTCTGCCCCTGAATGACTTCGGCGCCGCGATCGTCCGCGATGGCCTCGGCACCTGTCGTGGCCAACACCGAGGCGGCCGCCGCCGCACCGCTGCCTTGCAAGAATTTGCGTCGTGAGAAGCCGGAACGGCTCGATGACGCAGACGTTGGTTCTTTCATGTTCGTGTCGCTTCCGCTTGAGGAGAGTCTCGGGCAGAACTGCCCTGATTATATGGCATGCCGACCGGCACACAAGGTTTACAAGCCCTATGTGCGCGGGCGTTTCTCCTTCTAGAGTGGGGCATCGAAGCTGGCCAGAAGAAAGATGAAGCGTCGTTGATGTCAAAGACGACGCGCACGCTAGTTACAATTCGACAAATTTACGATTCGAGAGGGGTGTCGCGGGTCGTATCGCTGGCAGGCGACTCGAAAGGGTTTCGCGAACCGTCGCTTGTCGTTTCGTCCGCGGCGATGGAAGCGGGGTAGACCGTTTCTTCATAACCTTGGGGAGCGACATCTCGGACGCGAGAATAGGCAAACCAGCCCAGCATAAAGAAGAAGCCCGTGAGCACGGCTCCGCAGTAGGTCGTCATGCGACAGATGCCATAGTGGTACGCAAGATTTTCGGCAGGCACGACCCCCGACAGAGAACGGACGGACAGATAACCATGCACCGTGCCAATCACGCCGATCACCAAAGGCAGGAGCGTCCACATCAGGTAGTTGCGCGTGGCCCAGCGAGTCCGTACGACAAAGAGCACGAAGACGGCACGGATCGTCAAACCGATTGTCACCACGATAAATAGCCATGAATAGAGATGGCCGAAACCGTCGTAGAGATACTCGAAGAATTCGATCATATTCGCCCCTCGCTTCTTCTTATGGTGTGCCGACTTGCCCCTACTGCTCCTCCACCTTGCGCTCGCGCAAGCGGTTCTTCGCCTGACAACAGCTGCAATCGCCCGGCTGGAACATTTGAATCGCGCAGATGTCACACCAGTAATCGAGTTCGTAATTGCCGTCCTCGCGGATCGCATACAGACGAATCACCTGAATCATCGGCGAGCCGTCGTATCGACGTACCAGCATTTCCACCGGCCGTTCGCGCAACCGGTCGTCGAGTCGAAAGGCATGACCACGGGCATCTTCGACGATCGGATAGAGGTTGCCATCGGTCGAGTCGAGTGCCAGCGATTGTTGCTTGGCGTCGGCGGCGGTGCCGATGCCGAAGCGGTCCTTGAGCAGCGAGTTAAGCCACACGACGCGACCTTTCAGAGTGAGCGACTCGTGCTCGGGTCGCGGGGCGGTCGGCTGCTCCGCCGCCGAAGTACTGCCGTTAACCTCTGCCGCCGGCTCGGGGGTCGACTCGGCAGCGTGGGCCGCCACCACCGGCTTCTTCACCGCGACTCGCTCGCTTGTGCCTGTCGTCTCGCGGGATGGGTCGGAACTGTTGGCCGGTTCAACCGGCTCGGTCTCTGTTGGCTTCGACTCCGCAGGCTTGGTCTCTGGCGGCTTGGTCTCTGGCGGAGCCGTCTCGCTTGACTCGGTCTCGGTTGGTGCCGTCGGCGAGGCGTCTCTATCTTGGGCAGGCCGCTCGCCGGGCACCGCCTTCGCCACGGCTTGCTCGGGTTCTCCCGATCCATCGGAAAGTAGTGCGATGACCGTCACCACGCCAATTAGGATCACCAGGGCTATCGTGACGGTCCGACCAAACGACAGCTCATCGTTGTGCGTGGGTTGCGTTCTCGATTCCTGCATACCAGCGGGCTTTCCAGGGGAATGAGTTACTCGGCCGCCTGTCCAACAACCACGATGTCGATTCGAATCGGCTGGCTCTCGCCGTCGGCCTTGGCTTGACCTTCGAGTTGCAAGATCGACCACTCGCGGTCTTCATCGTGTCTGAGACTCGGAACCTCGTCCGCCTCGGAGGCGGCCTGCAGACAGAGCATGGCGGGATGATTGCTGCCGGCCGCGTCGGCACTCTGAGCAATCAGCGTCTTGGCGTCGGGACCAGCCAGGGTGCGATCGTCTTCGGCGCGGGTGAGCATGAGAAAATCGCGGGTTGGGGAGGTCCCTTCATGATTACCGTCGACCGGTTGCTGGCCGTAACGCAGGATGTAGGTTCCACGCGTAAGAATATGATCGCGAAAGTCGGGGCTCTTTCTCTTGAATTGAATCACCCCGATGAGCTGGCCCGGGGTAAATGGATAGAGGACCTCGTCGGTGGCGACAAAGTCGGCCGCGACGGGCAACTCTTTACACAACCAGATCTTGCCAATCGAACGTTTCTTGCCACGAATCACCTGGTAGCCGCTGTCGGCTAAAGCCGCGGAGATCTCTTCGGAAAGATCATCGGCCGACGGTCCATCATCGATCTTCTCCACGCGATAGTCAGCGGCCACCGTGGGGGAGGCCAACACCATGAACAGACAGATCGAGATCGCGAATTGAAATATCTGTTTCATAGCTAGCTGGTCGCTTCCTGCTGTTGGACGGTCCCGGGAAATAAGAAGGCGAGCAAGTCGGCGTTGGTGACGATCACGAGCGCTCTCTTCCCAATATAGTCGCGCTCCGTGGACCAGACAATTCGCGCGGACGCGTCGATTGTAGCGACCACTTTGCTACGAGCGACGGAGTTGTGCGGAGTTTGCGAGCTCTAGCCGTCCGTTTCGCCGCCAAGCCGCCGATAATCGTCAGCGGTGTCGATATCGTGGAGAATGGCGTCATCATGCCAGGTAAGCTCTCGGACAATGGCGCGCTGAAGCAAGGCGTTGACCCCTTCCGTCTCACCCAGGGCATGCACGTCGGCAGCCAAACTCCAAGGAAACAACACTGGATGGCCCTGTCGACCTTCGACCGTGGGCAGATGGACCGCGGGACCCTCCGGATCGTAGGCGGCGAGAAGATGATCGATCAGATCGATGGACAGGCCGGGCAGGTCGGCCGGTGCCAGCAACCAGGCATCCCGCTGGCTGGGTGAGAGCTGTTGCTCAAGATACTTGAGCGCCAAGGATACCGACGTCTTCATGTCTTCCGGGTCCTGCTCCGGGATCACGGTGTGGACACCCAGCCTGGTGGCGATCTCGATCAGCTCGTCGTCACCACCGCGAATTACCACCACCGTTTCATCGACGCGGCTTCGCTGCCAGATCGACAACACGTATTCCAGGAGCGTGACACCTCGCCAAGGGAGCAATAGCTTGGGGTGCCCCATCCGCCGACTGTGGCCGGCCGCCGGGACAATCGCAAAGCTCCTAGCCATGTCGGTCACCATTCCACCTTTGAATCGGAGGAGGTTGAATCGGGGGGCTGAGAATGGGAACCTCGCGGCGACACGGAAACACCCCGCGGGCGGGCCGGTACCTGGCCTCCACAGTTTCGATGGGCAATCAACTCGGCGGCAATACTGACGGCAATCTCCGCCACGCTCTGCGAACCGATGTCGAGACCGACCGGCGCATGCACCGCGTCGAGGACGTCGGCCGAAATTCCCTCGGCGATCAAGTCGTCGTAAATCAGTCGGATCTTTCGACGGCTGCCGATCATGCCCACATAACAGGCTCCGCGATCTGCCAATTGGTAGAGCGCCTCCTGATCGTGGTTATGCCCGCGAGTTACGATGAGACAATAGGTGTGGGTAGTGACTTCAATTTCAGAGAGCACTTCTGCGATCGAGCCGGAGATGCGTCGCTCGGCCCGCGGGAAACGCTGTTCACTGACAAGGTCTTCTCGGTCATCCACCACCCAGACGTCGAAATCGAGATCGACCGCCAGCTGGGCGACACTCTGTCCAACATGGCCCGCTCCGACAATTAGCAGGCGATAGCGAGGATAGAACGGCATATAGGAGACGCCCTGTTCGACGTAGGCCCGCGGCCGCTCGTCGAGTGGCCGGAGTTCTGGGGTGATACTTTCCCGCGCGGCACCGCGCAGAGCGATACTGGCTCCCGAGTGATCAAACAGATAGCTGACCGGCTCGGCAAGCTCGTCCGCATCGCCGCCGCTGAACACGATCGCCTCGGTCCCCCCCTGCCCTGTCGTGCGGAGCTCGCGGAGGCGCTGAAAATAGTCCGGCACCGGATCGTCGCCGTCGGGACTCGGCCGGAGTGGATCGATCAACACATGCATCCGTCCACCGCAGATGAGCCCATCGTCCCAGCCGTAGTCGCTGTCGAGATTGAAGCGGGCGATTTCCGCTCCGCCCCGTTGCAGCGCCGCCAGCGCGCGACGCTTCACCTCGGCTTCGACACATCCCCCTCCCAGCGTGCCGACCTGACTGGCATCCTCGAACACGAGCATGCTGGCGCCAGCCTTTTGGGGCGTCGAACCGCGTGTCTCTACCAGACGGCAGTAGACCAGCGGTCGACCGGCCTGGAGCGATTCGATCAGAGCGTTGACGATGTCGAGCATATTGGCGGGACGCGCCTGGGGAACATCACAAAAAAAAGAACTCGATTGTGCTAGCCGCCTCGTTGACCAACCAGCGGGGAGCCGAGGGAACGCGCCCCAACGGCCTTAGTCCGTCATGACGACGTTGGGCACAATCTTCTGGAGGTAATCGAGGCTGCGCTGGATGCCATCTTCGACATCGTGCAGCGGCTCGTATTCAATTTGGTAAACACCGTCGAACGTCATACGCTCGAAAATAGGCTTGTAGTCGAGATCGTCGTCGCCAATGGCAACCGCCACCCAGCCCTCGCCCTGGGGCGCCCAATCCTTCAGGTGGCAGTAGTTGATTCGATCGTTGATCAAGTCGAGCCGCAAGGAAGCGTCGCCGTCGGCCAGGGGCTTGAGATTGCCCGGGTCGTAGTTGAACCCGACACGGGGCGGTAAGTCGCGGAGCAGCCGTTTGAGACTCTCGATGTCGGTGGAGACCGTATGGATGTGCTTGAGACCGCCGTCCGCCAGGACTTCGATCTTGCCGTGGGTTTCGATGGAGATCAGCATGCCCAATTCTTCGCAGAGTGCGTCGCTCTGGGCAAAGGCATCGAACATGCGGGCCCAAATCTCCTCGGTCATTTCCGCTGCGGGGGTGAAGCCGGCAAACAATCGCATGTGGGTTGCGCCACACTTCTTGGCGGTGCGAATGGCCGCGAGCGTCTTGGTGACCATGGCATCGTGGTCGGCGGCGTCTGGAAGCGTGAAATCGTTTTCCAGGCAACAGAATGGGGTGACAATATCGTATTCGCGCCCGAGGGCGACAAAGGCGTCGACGTCCTGGTCGGTCGGTTCTTCCGGCAATCGTCCCACCTGGCCTCCGCCGATGCCGAACTCGAGATACTTGAATCCGAATTTCTGCGCGATGCGAAAGTGCTCCTCCATCGGCATTTCGCGAAAGCCCCATTCTCCGACACCAACCAACATGATGATCTCTCCCTGCTATTTTGATTATTAGATATATCGAGCGATCTTCTCGTCCGCGAGTCGCCCTCGCGACGACTGCTATCTGGCATTGAGAAGGAATCTGGTCGCCAAAAACCCCGGGCGAGCTCTCGCGGCGCCATCGATGGCACGAAAGCGGCTCCCTAAAAGATACACCGTCGACAACCCGACACGTAAGTGTGGGAGAGCGAGAATCTCGCGGTCTGAAACGGTGGAGACGGCCTCCCCTCGCCCAACGAAACACCGCGGATCGTTTTTCTAAGCGATGACGTCGTGAATGACTTCCGCGTCTTTGACGCCGGTCAATTTGCGATCGAGCCCGCCGTAGAAGTAGGTCAGCTTCTTGTGATCCAAGCCCATGAGATGCAAGATCGTGGCGTGCAGGTCGCGAATGTGATGACGATCGACGACCGCTTCGCCACCAAATTCGTCAGTCTCGCCATGCTGATGGCCACCCTTCACGCCACCGCCGGCCATCCAATACATGAAGCCCTTGGGATTGTGATCGCGGCCGTTCTTTTTGTCCTGGCTGACCGGCTGCCGGCCAAATTCACCGCCCCAGACGACCAACGTCTCCTCCAACAGACCGCGTTGTTTAAGATCGGTCAACAAGGCGTCGATCGGCTTGTCGATCTCGCAAGCATGGATATCGAGATTTTCCTCCATGCCGTTGTGCGCATCCCAGTTCTGCTGTTGGTGGCCGCCGCCGGAGTAAATCTGCACGTAGCGTGTTCCCCGCTCGATCATGCGGCGGGCGGTGAGACACTGCCGACCAAAATGACTCGGTCCAATCGACAGTTTGTGGTTGCCCTTGGGATCGTACAGTCCGTAGGCGTCGAGCGTCTTCTGAGTCTCTTGCGAGAGATCCATCGCCTCGGGCGCGGTCCGCTGTAGCTGGAAGGCAAGTTCGTAACTGGCAATGCGGGCCGGCAACTCGGAGTAGCCGGGACGATCGGCCAGATGTTGCGCGTTGAGCTGCGCCAGGGTGTCGATGTGATCGCGTTGCATCTCGCGAGACATGCCACTGCGTGGCGAGAGATTGCGAATCGGGTCGCCCTTGGAATTGAAACAGGTGCCCTGGTAGACGGCCGGCATGTAACCACTGCCCCAGTTGGGAGGACCGGAGACGGGACCGCCGCGGGGGTCGAGCATGACGACGTAGCCGGGAAGATCCTTGTTCTCGGTCCCCAGACCGTAACCGAGCCAGGAGCCGAGCGTGGGCGAACCCTGAATGAACTCACCACTGTTGATTTGCAACAGCGCGGTGCCGTGGGCAAACGAGTCGCAGTAGAGACTCTTGACCAGGCAGAGTTCGTCCATGTGTTTGGAGATGTGCGGAAAGGCATCGCTGCACCACAGGCCCGATTCGCCATGTTGCTTGAACTTTCGCTGGGAGCCAAGCAGGCGTTTCTTCTTTTTCACACCCCGGCGGGTTTCCAGCTCGATTTCCTGGCCATCGCGCTTCTGCAACTCAGGCTTGTAATCGAACGTGTCCATCGAAGAGGGGCCGCCGTAGATGAACAGGAAGATGCAGCGTTTCGCCTTGGGGGCGAAGTGCGGCATTTTGGGTGCCAGTGGATCTTGATAACCCTCCACCGCCGGAGCCGGCTCGCCGTAGGCATGTTTGGCAAAGAACCCATCGTCGGCCAACATCGAGGTGAGCGCCACGCCACCAAAACCGGCGCCCAGCTCCCACACAAACTGGCGACGGCTACCTGTGCAACGACTGTTGGCCATCTTCTTCGACATACCGCATCATCCTTAGGTTATCTTGCCACGCGGGGGAGTTGGTCCCGGGAGACCGCATCACCGCCGGTGACAGTTATTGATTAATTGGCTGCCGCGATCAACCGCGATTGGCTGTTCGGCTCTCGGCGGATCCGCATCCTGCGGAACCATCGCAAACTATCTCTTTCCTGAAATACTCTCCCGTAAATTATTCTACTCGACCGGCTCGCCAGAGACAGTCGTCGAGGATACTGGCTCCCGATTATCCTCGACGATCTTGAGCAGTATTTGCTTGAACTCCGCGTAAGTCGGTTGCTCTTTCAAATGGACGAAAGTTTCGATCTTCCCGCTGTTGGCGGTATACCTTTCGATCTGGTAAGCCCGCTCTCCCTCTTTCAGCTCCCCCTGCTCACGCAGGATGGCGTTGGTCGCCTCGTTGGACCAGAGATCGATGGAGTAGAGTTTTTCTCCGTTCTCTCCCAGCGAATAGACCGCGTATTGCTGGGCGGTCTTCTCTGGAAAATCGAAATTCTGGATGGCCATGAAACGCTCGTCGCCAACCTTGAACTGATCGCAACAGAACGCGTTGACTTCTTCGTATCCACTGTCGACAACGTAGCGGTTCTTAACGAGCGCCTCGACGCGGCGAACCGCCTCTTTTTCGTCTCCCAGGCTACGATAGGCCTGAATCAATTTCATCTTGGCTCGATAGTCCTGCTCGTCGAGCTGCTCGGCCTTCAGCCAGAGATCGCGACTGGCTTCGAATTTTCCCGCGAGGAACGCGGCCATGCCGCCGTTGTAAAGCGAGTTGCGGTGTTCCGGATTGGCCGCCGCCAGTTCCTGATATAGCTCCAGCGCCTCCTCGTACTTGCCCTCGCCAAACAATTTATTGGCGGCGTGAATATCCCGCTCTTCTCCCCACGTGAATTGAGGAGTGAGCAGCAACACGGCGGCGATGAGTGGTAATAGGTATCGAGTCATAATTCTGCCCCAACTATTGTGTCCGTGAAAAAGTAAACCTTAGTCGACGTACAGAAACTCGCTGAGATTCAGCACCATGTTGCACATGGCGATCAGCGCCCGGCGCTGCGGTGTGAGGTTGGCTGTATCATTTTCCGCGGGCGGGGTGAAATTCGCCCGTTGAGTGTTGTCGCCGCGACGGATCGCCAAGGCACCGAAGCGGGCTTCACCCCCGGTCCGCAGCGCCACCCGCCCTGCCGGCAGCGGCTTGGGATCGAAGTGATCGATCAGCGGCTCATCGGCGCCGTCGATGTAGACCCGAATTCGACCGCCTTCGAGCTGAACCTTGACCGGGTGCCAATGGTTCGACTTGACCTCATAGGGCACATCGACAATCGGCTGAAAATCGTCTTCGTGCTTGGCCAGGCGGACGTACCCCTGCTTGGCGTTCACCGCGACCTCGTAGCCCCGGAAGGTGTCGATGCCGCGTCGGGGAGCGCCAACTCGGAACAGCAGCTCGGCGTCGTACTGTTCGGTCGGCATCAATTTGCATTCGACCTCGCCATTGGCCAACTTCGACTCGAGCCAAACGGCGTATTGATAGCCGTCGGTCTTGGCACCGTAGGTGCCGTCTTCGTAGGCGGTCCAGTCGCCGCCGTAATAGTGCCAGTCGGGCAGCCGCGCGAGAACGTCTCCTCCGTCGACCTGATAAGTCGCGGCATCGACCACTTTATCATCGGCCGTCAGGCTGAGTTTTTGGAAGGTGAGCGCGGCACCCCAGGTCCGCAGGCCAAGATGCCCCGCAGCGGCGATCGGCTGCGAGTCGCTGACTTCCAACAACGGTTGATCTTGACCGTCGACCCAGGCCGCGATGCGGGGGCCGTCCAGCTGAATCTTGATATCGTGCCAGCGGGAGTCGGCAATCTTGAGAGGCACCGAACCGAGCGTGGAAACTTCTTTACCGTGCCGACGAATCGCGGCCACGTTTTTCTGCAGATCGAGATACAACTCATAACCACTGAACAATTCGCCGTCGGCGTTGGCTCGAGCAATGACACTGACAAAGTGAGAGTTGCGGTGCGGGTAGACGCGGGCCTCGATCGTGCCATCGGTGAACTTCATCGGGTCCCAGAGCGCAAAGGGACCGCGCTCGTATTGAATCCAATGAATGCTGTCGCCGCGACCGGGCCAGTCGCCCATGTAATAAGACCAGCCAACCCGCGGTCCGGCCAGGAACTCGGTAGCCCGTGCTTCCTGGAGATACGAATTGTGAATCGCCGAAGGGAGTCGCGGCTCGATCGTGGGCATCAGGGGCAGATTGCTGTACGCGGTCCGCTGACGATCGACATACTCAAGCATCGCCGCGACTTCTTCGTCGGTCGACTCGCGAGCCAAGGCCAGCCGGTAGGCCAGGCGAACCTGAGCTTCCGGGTCATCACCCGCCTCGCGTTGCAATCGATCGGCCAGAGAAATCGACTGTTCCTGCAAGAACTCGCTGTTCAAGAGCGTCAGCGCCTGAGGCGCGACCGTGGTCGAGACGCGGCGATCGACAGGCCGATCGGTGGTGGGAAAATCGAAAGCGTCCAGCATCGGAATGCGAACGCTCCGCTTCAAGAAAGCGTACACGCTGCGGCGCGATCGCTCCTGTCGATTGGACCGCCCCCAGCCCCGTCCCGGCATCGACTGACCAGCCAGAACGTCGGCCGTCAGATTGGGATAGAAGCTTGGCCCAGACATTCGCAGGTTGATGGTGCCGTTGACCGCCAGGATCGAGTCGCGGACCGACTCCGCCTCGAGCCGACGCAAGTTCTGCCGCCAGAGCATGGTATTGCCAGGATCGACATCGACCGCTCTGGTGTCGTGCACGCGGGAGGATTGCTGATAGGTGTTGCTCAGCATGATCAGCTTGTGCATCCGCTTGATTCGCCAACCGCCGTCGACCAGCTCGGAGGCCAGCCAATCGAGCAACTCGGGGTGACTGGGCAGGCTGCCCATTTTTCCGAAGTCGCTGACAGTCGTCACAATGCCCTGGCCGAAATGGTAATGCCAAAGTCGATTGGCCATGACCCGCGCCGTGAGCGGGTTCTGGCCGCTGGCGATCCACTCGGCCAACACACGACGACGCCCCGAGGTGGTGGCGTCTTCGGGCGGCGTGGGAATCACCGGTACCGTCGCCTCTTCCGACTCACTGAGGACCAGCGGAAAACGGGGCTGGACTTCTTTGCCCGGCGAAGTGGCCTGGCCGCGGATCATAACGGTTGTCTTGCGCGGCTTGCGACCATATTCATGAACCGACAGAGCCCGTCCCGCCCCCGAAGGCAACTCCGTAAAGATGGCCTCATTCCTGGGATCTTCGTTCGGTTTGCGATAGTAGTTCACGTTTCGCATGAACGCGGCCAGCTGGTAATACTCCTCGCCAGAGACGGGATCGAATTTGTGATCGTGACAGCGGGCGCAACCGATCGTCATGCCCAAGAACGCGCTGCCGGTGGTGACCACCATGTCATCGAGGCCATCGTAGTACGCCTGAATAATCGTGTCGGGCTCGTCGTCCCATACGCCCAGCCGATAAAACCCCGTGGCGGTGATGGAATCGTCGGTGATCTCGTCCAGCTCGTCGCCGGCCAGCTGCTCCTTGATGAACTGATCGTACGGTTTGTCTTCGTTAAAGGCGCGAATCACATAATCGCGAAACTGCCAGGCCAGCGGCTTCTCGTCGTCGCGTTCATAGCCGTTCGTCTGGGCATAGCGCACCAGGTCGAGCCAATGCCGCCCCCAGCGCTCTCCATACTGCGGTTTGGCTAGCAGACGATCGATGACCTTTTCAAAGGCATTGGCGGAGCGATCCGCTTCAAACGCGCGGACCTCTTCATAGGTCGGCGGGAGACCGATCAAATCGAAATACGCGCGGCGAATGAGTTCTCGCCGGGTGGCCAGCGGAGCGGGTGTCAAGCCGTTCTCTTGCTGCTTCTGCCGGATAAAGGCGTCGACTTCGTTACCGACCCAAGTGTCTCCTTCAGACGCGGGCACGGCGGGACGCACACGAGGAACGTAAGACCAAAATTGGCGATCCTCTTCCGTGACATGAGGGCCTTCTTCCTTGTGCGAGATCCGTACCTTGCCAGCATTGGGCCACGGCGCACCGAGGGAAACCCAGCGAGTCAAAACGCCGATCTCCTTCTCCGACAGCTGTTCTTCGGGGGGCATCTCCAAGCCTTCGTACTTGACCGCCTCGATCAAGAGACTCTCGTCCGGATCGTGGGGCACCAAGGCCGCCCCCGAGTCTCCCCCTTCCAGAATGAAAGCGAGCTGGTCGAGTCGCAGTTCCCCTTTTTGTTTCTCTTCGCCGTGACACTCGTAACAACGATTGGCCAGCAGAGGTCGAACTTCGTTCTCAAAGAAATGAACTGTCTGCGGATCGAGCTTGGCGACCGGCGCCTCGGATGCGGGTTGCGTGGACTCCTCCGCCGAGGCCTGTCCGGCAACGACAAGAAGAGTGAGCACTCCATACACTGCCGTTACAGAGACGCGTCGGAGAAAGTGAAGATCCTTCATAGCACAACTTAACGCAGCAGAATGCATGAGCTTGTTTACCTGGCGGGCTGTGGTCCAAGAGCATCCGGCTCCGGACACAGAATAGGCTTGTCGAGCGGCCAAGGTCGGGAGGGTGACGGCCGCCGCGGTAATCATTTTCTAGGTGGGACATCCAGCATTCGACGGCCATTGGCTGTGCCCGCGCGAAGCAGATTCCGACGGGAACGACGCTAGCAGCCGATTGCTCGACGAACCGTCATGATAATCCATAAGCCGCATCTGGTCAAGGAGTTACCGCGATTCCTTGGACCTTCCCGACTTGGAGATCGAGTCGATTCTTCGGGCGCAAGTGGCTAACGGCCAATGAGTTGCACGCTCGGCCCACCCGGACATACTAGACGCGCACAGAAGCGACAAACCAATCGTCGCCATGGATGGGTGATCCTGGCGCGGAGACGATGTGAATTCCGTGGGACGGCGGTGGAACGCCTTGTGAGAGCCTGTCAGGCGTCGGCTACTCGGCCGGTTCGGCCTTGAGTCGCCGCGATGGATCGATTTTATGTTTGAACTCTCTGACGGCGGTGGTAGGCTGTCTATTCGTTTAACCGCATCAGCAACATCGGCTGTTCGATAGTATTCCCAGTTGACTTGGAGACTCATTGTGTATCTTCGCAGAGTGTTCTTGCTCATGACTCTCATGGTCCAGGTCAGCAGCGCGGCCGAGGCGCTGACGGTCGAATTGATCAATGATCCGATAGCCGACGGAGTGATCACCGAAGACAACGTCACCGGCTATCAGTATGTGTACGATGTAAGCTTCGATTACGGCGCCGAGATTAACTTTGCTCCCTTTGGTGAGATTCATTTGGGAGGCACCGTTGGACCGGCGGGAGTGTCGGGCTCCTTCGACGGTACAAAGTCGGCTTGGTATCGGACCTCGGCGAACGACCCTTCAAGGTTCGGCGTCTGGCAGAGCTGGTACCATTCCAGCGTCGGGCTCTCTTGTAGTTTCGGATGCAACCCCGACAAGACAATCAACAGCCCCGCGGCAACAGGCAACATTTCCTCGAATAGCTGGGACCCTTTCGTCCTGGACACGAATGGTGACTTCGGAACGCCCGGCGAACTGCTGCCATGGGCAGCCACGAACCCCTACCACAGCCCGGCCGACTACGACCAGGACTCTTCCTACATGGATCCGGGGGGATCGATCGATCCGACGACGGGGCTCGGCTGGAAGAATCTCAGCTACACCATGATCGGCAACGGCTGGGTGCCTGTGTTGGCTATGACGGTTCGCATTGTCCATCCCAACTCGCCGGGCACCATGAATTACCATCTCACCCGGGACGCCTGGGGATTCCCCTACAGCAGTACCGTCGTTGGTCCGACCGGCGATCCGGTTTTTGTGGACACCTGTCCCGACGGCGTCATCGGCGATGCCAATTGCGACGGTTACGTCGATATCGCCAACGACATCTTGACGGGCTTTAGCAACTTCACTGGCCCCGGTTCCTTCGGCAAAACGCGGGCCCAAGGAGACGTGCATCGCGCCAGCGGAGCCACCGCGGGCGACGATCCACACGACGGCGATGTGGACGTTTCCGATATCCTGACGATGTTTGGTGCCTTCACCGGGCCTCCGACGGATGAAGTCCGTCTCGGCGCTCCGGCGGAAGCTGGCGATCCCGCCATTCCCGATCTCATCTACGACGCCGCGACTGGCGAAGTTGTGCTCGCCCTCGATGGCGCCGCGGGACTAATCGGCTACTCGCTGAAGAGCGTGGGTGGATTTTTGGCCGGAGCGCATACGCCGATCCTTGGCGGTGTGTCGACCAGCCTGCCGACAGAGTTAGCGGAAGCGGCCCTCAGCACACCCGGACTCCCGGCGAGCATCGGCTTTGTCTTCCCACTCGGCATGGACCTGGCTGCTCTTTCGGCCTTCCTCACCGAGAACACGGTCAGCACAGGCCTTGGCGCGCCGCTAGTGCCGTTCGATCTGGTCGTCGTCGGAGGTGCCGCGGTTCCGGAGCCGGCGACCCTGGTCATGGCCCTGGCGGGACTCGTGGGGCTGGGTTTCTTCGCTAGCGTTCGAAGTAGCGAGACAAGATCGTTCTAACCGGCGGCAGTTTTCCGCCAACTTGTAGCAGACAACCCGACGAAAACTACTCGGCCTCGGTACCCTGCAATCTGTGACTCAGCCGTGGAACATTCTTCGACAGGTCGTACTTCTCGATGACCCGCTGGCGGCCCGCCTGGGCGATGCTCTGGCGTAGCGTCTGGTCCTCGATCAAGCGATCGATCGCATTGGCCAGTTCTGTGGCGTCCGAGGGCGGGACGAGTAGACCGTCAACACGATCGCGGATGAGTTCTGGGATACCGTTGACCCAGGTCGACACGCAAGGAATCTCCATGGCCATGGCTTCCATCAAGACGACGGGAACACCTTCGGCGAAACTCGCCAGCGCAAAGATATCGGCGCGGCGGAGTCGATCTTGGACCTGATCCTGATTCAACCAGCCTTCGAAGACGACGCGATCTGTAATGTTGAGTTCACGGACAATCGACTCCAGGTGAGCACGGTCCTCGCCATCTCCAACGAGGCGAAGCAGGACATCGCGACCGGAATCGACGAGTTGTTTGAAGGCGGCGATGAGTATCTGCTGTGCCTTGATCCCGGCCAGTCGACCGACACAGATGATCTCGATCGGTGTTCCGCCGGGCGGCTGGCGGGGTACAAATTCCTGGGGATCGATTCCCAGCGGGATGACCTCAATCTTCGGCCAGTTGCTATTGTCTGAGTTCCGCATGATCTGACTGCGGGCAAACTGGCTAATGGCGACAACCAGCGAGGCGGTTTCGATCTTATCTCTCATTCGGAACGCGATCGGATCGTCGAATTCGGTCGGGCCATGGATCGTCATGGAAAGATCCAAATCGAAGAGGCGAGCGGCAGGCAATCCGACGTTGGTGCTGAAGTGACAATGGACGCGGGTCACCCTGCTCTGTTGTAACCAGCGCCCCACAATCACGGCCTCGACGAAGTAAAGAATCGAGCGAAATGCATTTCCCAGACGGAAGCCCTGGGCGACGACGCCGGAAGCCAGCACCCGAGAGTACCGAACAGGCCGGCGAATGAACACGGAGAGATTCGCCAGCAGTGCGGACACCACTCCGACGCGCTTGACGTAGCGAGTGCCCCGCTGCTCGTCGGCTTCGATCTCGCTCACCGCGGACAGATCACGATCGGGGTCGGAAATCGAGATGACTTCGACATCCACCCCCAAGTCTCGCAGGGATCGGATTTCTCGCAGAATAAACGTGTGATGGACGGTCGGATACTGACTGACCAGGTAGGCGATACGCGGTGGATTCATAAAGGAGAGTTATCCAGATTCGGATCGAGCTGTGCTTCAGAGTTCGCATGCCGCCTGACTCTATTCTAGCATCGGTCAGGCGTATCGGCGTGGGCGGTGTTTCAATAGAACGCCCCGCTCGCCAAGGCAGTGCTCGTGAGCCATCCCTTCCCAATTGGGAGAACCCGTTTCACCCGACCTACCGCGGATGGAAATCTGGCCGTTCAACGAACCGCAGAGTCGTTGCCAAGGAGACAGAGGCACTTGTTGCCCGAAAGCTCAACATCTCATCGCGGCGACCGACATAGAAAAGCCGTCCCGGTTACTTACCGGGACGGCTTGGTTAAGGCTCGTCAGTTTGGCGTACCTTGACTCGAATCGGCAGAGGCGGCCCGACGATTGTCTTGTTGACTTCGAACTACCCCTCGGCGGGGGCCGCCGCGGCGCGAGCACCCGGCACGATTCGCTTTTGAACGTCGGTCTCAAGCACTCCGAAAGTCGCCTCGTGACGCTGCACCGCCATCTGCAGCGCGGCCAGTAGG